>Ga0210383_10000021_pt1 | contig 202845 bp, 193 predicted proteins | sample IncBWC14OmetaG_FD_160072 | JGI IMG/M metagenome (GOLD analysis project Ga0210383, IMG submission 160072) | Forest soil microbial communities from Barre Woods Harvard Forest LTER site, Petersham, Massachusetts, United States - Inc-BW-C-14-O ...
GATCTAATCCAGGCCGTATCGCCGGCGCTTTCGCCACAATGTCGCGACGTTGATGCCCAGCATCTCGGCCGCTTCTTCCAGCGTCATCGCCTGCTCGAGGACCACCTCGATATGCCGACGCTCCATCTGCTCGAGCGTGTGGCTGTGATCGAGCTTGTCGGGTGACGCGAGAATTTTGTCGGGCAGATCGCTAAGCGCGATCGTCTCGCCGCGGCTCAGGATCACCGCGCGTTCCATCACGTTGCGCAGCTCGCGGATGTTGCCCGGCCACGAGTAGGACACCAGTGCCTCGCGCGCCTCGGGCGCTAGCGAATGCGCGGGCTTGTGGTGCGTCTGCGCGGCTTGCGCGGCGAAGTGCTCCGCCAGCTTCAGAATTTCACCGGGCCGGTCTCGCAGCGCGGGCACCTGCAATTCGATCACATTGAGCCGGTAGTAGAGATCCTCGCGGAAACGCTTTTCCTTGACCAGTTGATCGAGATGCTGATTGGTCGCGGCGATAATACGCGCGTCGACCTTGATCGTCTGCGCACCGCCGACGCGCTCGAAGGTCCGCTCCTGCAGAAATCGCAGCAACTTGGATTGAACGACCGGCGTCAGGTCGCCGATCTCGTCGAGCAACACCGTGCCGCTCTCGGCCGCTTCGAGCCGCCCGGGCTTGTCTTTGATTGCGCCGGTGAACGACCCGCGCACGTGTCCGAACAGTTCGCTTTCCAGCAGGTGCTCGCTGAGAGTCGTGCACGCAACCTGCACAAACGGACCGTCCTTGCGCGGGCTCAAGCGATGAATGTACGACGCCAGCATGCTCTTGCCGGTGCCGCTTTCGCCGGTGATCAACGCCGTCGCATCGCTGTCCGCCACCTGCGCGGCAATCTCCGCGAGCTTTCGCGAGTGCGGGCTGTAGGTCAGGAACGGCTCGGGCTCAGTCAGGCTCTCGATTCGATCGCGCAGCTCTTTATTCTCTGAACGCAGCTCGTGCACCTCGAGCGCGCGCGCGACGACGTGCACAATCTGGTCGGCCGTGAACGGCTTGGTGACGTAGTCGTACGCGCCCTGGCGCATTGCCTCGACAGCGTCGGGAATCGAACCGAAGGCGGTCATGATAACCACCGGCAGAGCCGGATTTAGCCGCTTGAGAGTTTCGAGCAGCTTCAGGCCGCCCATCCCTTCCATCCGGACATCGGAGACGACCACCGCCGGCGCCGACGGCCCGACTAGCTCCAACGCACGCTCGGCCGTCTCAGCCACGGTCACCTGGTGACTCGCGGATTCAAGGCTGGCCGCCAGAGTGCGGCGGATATTACGGTCGTCATCGACGACGAGAATGTTAGCCAAGTGTTTCCCCGGTTCGCTGTTCAATTACCATTCTAGTGCTCATAGGCATGGAAGCATCAAGAGGGTCCCAAGAGCGCAACTATTGCAAGTTGCACGGCCCTAAGCTTCGAACGCATTGCCGTTCGCAGTTTCAGCTTTATTAATCGCAATCAAATCGCGCGTAATCGTTGCGGTCTGCATCTTGCACTTTGAATTGTCTGCATCGCCGCTCTTTTCGGCGTTTGCTCGGGGAGATTCATACTTGGCAGCGACTCCAAAAGTCTTCGGCGCCGAGCGGCCACAACCGCAGGCGACCTTCGGCAAACAAACCAAAGCAATCGTAGTCACCACCGGGATGCTCGCCTTCATCTCTTTCTGGCGAGCATCCGCAGTCGTACTATGCGACCTCGCCAGTTCGGCCTACTACATCGGCGGTATCGTCGAAACCGCCTGCGGCCGCTCGGCGCCGTACTTCATTCTCGCCGTCATGCTGTTCTCGTACGCGGTGCGCGCCGTCTATGTGGAATCGTGCTCGATGTTCACGCGCGGCGGCGTCTATCGCGTCGTGAAAGAAGCGATGGGCTCGACGCTCGCGAAAATCTCCGTCTCGGCCCTCATGTTCGACTACATCCTGACCGGCCCCATCAGCGGCGTCTCGGCCGGCCAATACCTGGTCGGTCTGATCAACGAACTGCTCAAGCTCGCGCATTCCAGCATCATACTGCCGCCGGATTTCACCGCCGCCTTCTTCGCCATCGCCGTCACCATATATTTCTGGCGCCAGAATATTCTCGGCATCGAGGAGTCCAGCGGCAAGGCGATGCGCATCATGCAGATCACGACCGTGATGGCCGTGATGATGATCATATGGTGCGGGCTGACGCTCTACGTGCGTGGGGCGCATCTGCCGCCGTTCGAATTGAAATTCACCAACGACTCGCTCGGATGGCTCAAGCATTTTCCGGGTGCGCGCACCATCGGCACGTTGGGAATTTTGATCGCGTTCGGGCATTCGATTCTCGCGATGTCGGGTGAAGAATCTCTCGCACAAATCAATCGCGAGATCGAGGCTCCCAAGCTCAAGAATCTGCTCCGCGCCGGGATGGTCATCTTCATTTACAGCCTGTTGCTGACCTCGCTGGTGTCCTTTTTCGCCGTGATGATCATCCCGGATGGCGTCCGCATGTCCAACTATGGCGACGACCTGATCGGCGGACTCGCGATGTTCGTGATTGGGCCGCTGTGGGCGCGCATTGCGCTGCGCGCCTTCGTCGTGTTCGTCGGCTTCCTGATTCTCGCGGGCGCCGTCAACACCGCGATCGTCGGCTCGACCGGCGTGCTGACCCGCGTCGCCGAGGATGGCGTGCTGCTCGACTGGTTCCGCCATCCGCACAAGAAATTCGGCACCAACTACCGCATCGTGAACATGGTCGCGATGCTGCAAATCGCCACCATCGTGCTGTCGCGCGGCGACATGTTCGTGCTGGGCGAGGCTTACGCCTTCGGCGTCATCTGGAGCTTCGTCTTCAAAACGCTCTCGGTGCTGATCCTGCGATACAAAGACAAGTACCATCGCCTGTGGCGGATGCCGCTGAATCTGAAATTCTTCCGCCCGGGCGGCAAGGATTTTCCGCTCGGCCTCGCGCTGACCTTCACAGTTCTATTCGCGACTGCGGTCATCAACCTGTTCACCAAGCAGGTCGCTACGATCTCGGGCGTCAGCTTCACGCTCGCGCTGTTCGTGATTTTCGAGATTTCGGAAAAGATCAACGGCCAGGTCGCGCACGCCTACGGCGAGGAACCCGAGAAGTTCAACCTCGAACTGATCGAGGAAAGCCAGGTCGACTCAATCGGTCTCGGCCTCTTCGCGACGACCAAGAAACTCATCGCGATCCGCGACCCGAACAATCTCGCGCATCTGCATCGCTACCTGGCCGAGCACGACGACGCCGAACTGATCGCGTTGACGGTAAGAACCGAGAAGGGACTAGCGTCGAGCGACGGCGGCCAGATTTTCAGCGACGCCGAAGAGAAACTCTTCAGCAGGGTCGTCAAGGTATGCGAGGATCACGGCCGCGCCGTCACGCCGCTGGTCGTCGTCTCCAACGACCAGGTCTACGCGATCGCGCGCATGGCGTTTCTGCTCAGCGTCGACGAAGTCGTGATGGGCGTGTCCGAGCGCTTCAACCCCGACGTCCAGCTCGAGAACTTCGCGATGCATTGGGGGTCGCTCGGCGATTCGGAAGAGCGTCACGTAAACGTGCGCGTCCTCTCCGACCAGCGCGACATCAGAGCAGAAATCTGATTCTTCCCCTCTCCCTGCAAAGGAGAGGATCGAAGGTGAGGGTCCTTATACAGCGCGCGTCCTCGCGCGCGATTCAAGATTCTGCTTCTGCTCGGAATCCTCTCCCAGCCTTGGGTGGCGATGCGACTCCAGCTATGATCGCTTTTCTGGACTAAAGCGATGATCGCAATCGTCGACTACAAGGCGGGCAACCTGACCAGCGTTCAGCGCGCGCTCGAATTTCTCGGCCACAAATCCGAGATAACCGACCGCGCCGATCGCATCGTCGCCGCGGACCGCGTGATTCTCCCGGGCGTTGGTGCGGCCGGCGCCACGATGGAAAATCTGCGCGCGCTCGGACTCGTCGAAGTTCTGCGCAATGACGTCGCGCGCGCCGGCAAACCGTTCCTCGGCATCTGCATCGGCATCCAGGTTCTGTTCGATAGCAGCGAAGAGGACGACGCAAAGTGTCTCGGCATCCTCGCCGGCCGCGTCGGACGCTACCCGCGCTCGATCGACGGGCGCCCGCTCAAGGTTCCGCAAATCGGATGGAACCGCGTGCGCCAGACGAAACCGCACCGAGTCTTCGCGGGCGTGCCCGACAACACGCATTTCTACTTCGTCAATTCGTACTATCCGATTCCCGACGACCCCGCGCTCGCGATCGGTGCATGCGACTACGGCGTGTCGTTTACGGCGGCGGTCGGGCGCGACAACGTGATCGCGACGCAGTTCCATCTCGAAAAGAGCGGCACCGCCGGCCTAAAGCTGCTCGACAACTTCTGCCGGCTGAGTTTCTGACGTGCTCGCGAAGCGAATCATCCCCTGCCTCGACGTTCGCGACGGCAAGGTCACCAAGGGCGTGCAGTTCCTCGCGAACGTCGACGTCGGCGACCCGGTCGCGATGGCGCGCTACTACTACAGGGAAGGCGCCGACGAGATCGTCTTCTATGACATCACCGCGTCCAATGAGCGCCGCGGCATCATGCTCGACGTGGTGCGCGCGGTCGCGCGTGAAATTTTCATCCCGTTCAGCGTCGGCGGCGGATTGCGCACGCTCGACGACATGCGCGCCGTCCTGCTCGCGGGCGCGGAGAAAGTTTCGATCGACTCCGGCGCTGTGCGCAATCCCGCAATCATCTCGGAAGGTGCGCGCGCATTCGGCAGCCAGTGCATCGTGCTCTCGATGCAGGTGAAAAAAACGGGCGTGCGTCCCGAAGTGCCGACCGGTTACGAAGTCGTGATCGACGGCGGCCGCCAGCCGACAGGCCTTGATGCACTGGCATGGTCGCTCGAAGGCGAGCGCCTCGGCGCCGGCGAATTGTGCATCAACTCGATCGATCGCGACGGCACCAAGCTCGGCTACGATCTCGAGATCACGCGCCGTATAAGCGAGGCTGTTTCGATCCCCGTCATCGCGTCCGGCGGCGCCGGTGAACCGAGCCATCTGCGCGACGCATTCACCACCGGCATGGCTGACGCCGCTATCGTCGCGTCGATTGTTCACTACGGCGAACATCCGATCCCGGGCTTGAAGTCATATCTCAAAAGCAACGGCGTCGAGATTCGCGACGCCGTCAACGTCGAGCTGGGCGTGCAGTGAAATGAAAATCGCCTTCGTAGTTTCGGAGTTCAACTCCGAGGTCACCACCCCGATGGAACAGCGGGCGCGCAAACATGCCGAGTCGCTCGGCGTCGAAGTGGCGCGCGTCATCCACGTGCCCGGCGTCTACGACATGGCGCCGGTCGTGAAAGCCCTGCTCCAGCGCAAGGAAATCGACGGCGTCGTGATGATTGGCGCGGTGATCAAGGGCGAGACCAATCACGATGAAGTTATCGCGCATGCGATCGCACGCGCCGGCATCGAGTTGTCGCTCGAGTTCGACAAGCCCGTCGGCCTCTCGATCATCGGACCCGCGATGACGGACGAGCAGGCCGTTGCGCGAATCGACAACGCGAAAAACGGCGTCAACGCAGTAGTCAGTGTTATTCGCGCGCTCAAGGAAATCCGCGGCTAGTTAACGAATCGCTCCACAGGTGTTAAGAAACTGCTCCGCCCCTCGTTGAGAGCATCCGCTCGACTGCTATACTCTTCGGCGTTGGGGTTGAAGATGACGGCAGAGGCGGGCGGCGGGGGCGAGACTTTTTCCACGCGCACAGCTGCGAGAATTCTCGCGGTCACACCTGAACGTATTCGTTACTGGGTTAAGCGCAATCTCGTGCGCCCGCTCAATTCCGGCGGCCGCAAATATCGTTTCGCTTTCAACGACCTGCTCGAGATGCGCATGGCCAAGGAACTGCTCGGCACGCGCCAGCATATCGATCCGATCCAGCGAACTCTCGAGCGCGTGCGCGCACTCGTCGATCCCGATCGCTCTGTCACCTCGCTGAAACTCGTCAACGACGACGGCCGCATCGTCGTCCGCGACGGCCCCTCGCTGATCGAAGCCGAGACCGGCCAATTGCTTTTCGATTTCGCCGGAAATTATCAGCGCGGCAAGATCGAGGACGGCTTCGGGCCCGCGCGCGTGCGCGAACGTTTCGAAGAAGCGCGCCGCGTGGCCGACGAAGATCCGCTCAAGGCGCTCACTATCTACAGCGAGCTGGTCGGTCGCGAGCCCGGCAACTTCGAAGCGCACATGCGTCTCGCCACGCTGCTCGAACGCGAGGGCGACCTGAGTGGCGCGATGCGTCATCTGCTCGGAGCGGCGACGATCGTTCCCGCCAGCGCCGACGTGCACCTGAAGCTCGGCCTGCTCTATCGCAAAAAGGACGAGCATCAGAATGCGCTGCGAAGCTTCCTGCGCACGCTCGAATGCGACCCCACCAACGTCGAGGCGCATCGCAACGCCGCTGAGATGTACGAAGCGATGGGCCGCAAGCGCGACTCGCAGCGTCACCTAAGCGCCATCCACCGACTGATCAAGGGCGACTGATTGAATCATCACAACCCGCGGCGATAAGCTCGCGGGTATGCCGCGCGATTCGCTGAAACCAATCGACATCCTGCGCCACGAACTTAAGGCGTTGCGCTACATCCTCGACAACTTTCACTCGGGCAAGCTCGGCGCCGACGGACTTCCGCCGCGCGACGACTTCCAGTCCGCACAAGGCCGCGCGCTCTACGACGCGATCGTCAAAGCTCCCGACCGCAAGTCCGCCGAGCGCGCGATCGCGGACCTCGAACTCGACGACGTCGACATTGATTCGTTTCTGCGCTTGAGCGGCGACCACTACTACACCTATCCCGCGCTGGTTCGCGAGCGCGCGGCCGCGATTCGCACGGGCAAGCTCACGGTCGAAGGCGCGTGAGCGCGTCGATTCCCAAAGAATTGCATCTCCTGCTCGACTCCGCGGGCGCGCTGATCGTCTTCCAGGAAAAAGGCGCGACCTGGGCCGGTGTGCTCGCGTTCTCGAATGAAAACAATGCGCGCGAATTCTGCCGCACGAGCAATCTCGACGCCGCCGAAATCGCCGCGCTCGCGACCGACGATACGCAAGCGGTCGCCAGCCTGATCGCCTCGATCAAGCGCCGCGCCATCCGCAATCTCCTGCTTGACCTCGACTACAAGACCGGCGCCTGCACGCAGATCGACTTCGACGGCGACTCTTTCGGCTCGATCGCGCCGCGACAATTCACTCCGCCCGTTCATCATTAGACTCACGATGGCGCCAATCCGTTCATCGATGCCGGCGTTAATCGAAGCGGCGCGCGCGCGTCTCGACGGCATCGTCAAGCCGACACCGCTGATCCGCAGCGCGACGCTCGATCGAATCCTCGACGCGCACGTGCTCATCAAGCCGGAAAATTTGCAGAAGACCGGCTCGTTCAAGATTCGCGGCGCCTACAACCGGCTCGCCACGCTGAGCGACAACCAAAAATCGCGCGGCGTCGTCGCCGCGAGCGCCGGCAATCACGGCCAAGCGCTCGCCTACGCCGCCACTCGCGCAGGCGTGAGCGCGACGATCGTGATGCCGACGACTGCGGCGATTGCGAAGATCGATGCGACCCGCAGCTACGGCCAGTCGGTCGTGCTCGAAGGCGTCGACTACCAGGAAGCGCGCGCCGTCGCGGCGAGGTTTTGCGCCGAACGCGCCGCCACCTTCGTCGACGCGTACGACGACGAGTACGTAATCGCAGGGCAGGGCACTGTGGGCTTGGAAATCGCCGACGAAGTCACGCCTGACGTCGTGATCGTCCCGGTCGGCGGCGGCGGCTTGATCGCCGGAATCGCAGCCGCGCTCGCGACGCGCGCACCCACCGCCGAGGTGATCGGCGTCGAGGCTGCCGGCTCGCCGCAACTGTCCGCGAGTCTCGTCGCCGACGCGCCTGCATCGATCGGCCGCCCCGTTGAAACAATCGCCGACGGTCTCGCCACGGGCCGCATCGGCGCGATCCCATTCGAGATTGTTCGCAGCCGCGTCAAGCGCGTCGTCACCGTCGACGACTTCGAAATCGGCGAGGCCGTCCTCCTGATGCTCGAGCGCCTCAAGCTTCTCGCCGAAGGCGCCGGCGCCGCTGCACTCGCGGGCGCGCTCAAACTCAAAGACGAACTGAAGGACAAGACTGTGGTCCTGGTAGTGAGCGGCGGAAATATCGACACCAACGTACTCGACAGAATAATCGGCCACGGCCTGGTCAAAGTCGGCCGGCTGTTTCGAGTCGCCGTCGATCTCCGCGACCGCCCCGGCGAGCTCGGCAAGCTCGTATCAATGGTAGCGGCAACCGGCGCCAACGTCCGCGCGATCGATCACGATCGCACTCGCCGCGACGTCGCAATCGGCGGCGCCCGCGTGATGCTCGAACTGGAAACCCGCGGCCCCGCGCATATAGAGGAAATCCGCGACCAACTAAAACGGCATGGCTACGCGTTCGAAGTTCCTGCGCTCGGCTAAGCAAGCAACTTAATTGTAGTGAAACCACTCAGTGGGTTTCACGTTTCCTTGGGCAGGGTTAAACCCTGCACCTTAGAATCGGGAACATTGGGTGCAGGGGTCACCCCTGCCGAAGGAAGTTTGAAACCCACCGCGGGTTTCATTTCAGATTTGTTCTTCGACTCTACGTGAACATCGACGCGATGCCGGTCGGTCGCACGAGCTTGCCTGCCGGCTTCATCGAATGCGCCAGCGCTTCGAGTTTCTGCTTGAACGCTTCCATCTCGGCTGCCTGCTTTGCTTCGAACGCGGCGGCCTCGCGCGCGCGTTTGCGCTCGAGTGCTTCGCGATCGGCGCGCCGTTTGTTGTAGAAGCCCTCGAAGGTTTCTTTGACGGCTCGGTACATCGCGGTCTTCGGTACATACGATCCCGAGCAGAAGGGGCAGTGGAAGACGACGCCTTTCTCGAACAGTCGATACGGGATCGTCCACGGCTCGTTGCAATCCTTGCAGATGACGGGCACTTCCCACGCCAGTGGATTGAACTCCGCGCTTGACGTCGAAGTTGCTGCGGCCGCTGCAGGAGCGGGTGCCGCTGCGACAGGCGCGGGCTTGGGTGCGGCAGGCGCTGGTGTTGCGACTGCTGCGCCATTTGCCGCCGGCGCTTCTGCTCCTCCACCTTCTTTGCGGAAGCGCGACGGCGCGTCGTCGGGGAACGTCGTCTCGGGATGTAGTTCTCTCGCGCGCTGAAGCAGCACGCTTTCACTCTCCAGATTTGCTGGATCGGGGATGCAACAATCTACGGGGCATACCGCGGCGCACGCTTCATGGTCGTGGAAGCCGACGCACTCCGTGCACTTCGACGGCACGATGTAGTAAATGTCTTGCGCGATCGCGGCGCCCGGCGTGCCATTCAATTCCCACGGCACTCCGCCCGCGTAGATCGCCGTGTTCGGACACTCCGGCTCGCACGCTCCGCAGTTGATACATTCGCTCGTGATCGTCGTCGCCATCTTGTTGAAACTCCGGTCTATTGCCTGATGAACTTCAAACTCTAACAACGCTGATTTCAGCGGGCAATCGTGCCTGGATGGTACTCGAAGTCGATCAGATAGACCTTCTCGCCCGGCCCGTGCTTTGCCACTTTCAGTAGATCAACAACCCCCGCGAAGCCGGATCGTCGCGCCAGCTCGGGCGTGATGTCGGCGAGCGTGATGCGCCTGACCGACGTCACCTCGATGAACCCGTCGCCCAATCGGTAGTGGCCGCCGACTTTGACGTGCGGGCTCTGCCATATGCGTACACTGCACGTGACTTCGCCGCGCATGACGGGCTCGCGCAGCCGCTTCGTGAACGTCATCGACCATCTGTAGCGCAACTGCGATTCGCGTGCGAAGCGCGCGCTTTTCGCGGCGGCGCGGTTTTGACTATGCTGGGCGCGAAGCCGCGGTACGCATCACGCACAATCACGACCGCAGGAGTGTCTCGCACATGGATCTCCAATTCACGCCCGACGAAGAAGCGTTTCGACTCAAGGTCCGCAGTTGGCTCGCGGAGAACATGCCGACCAGCGGCCTCTCCGACACTCGCGAGGGCCGCGAGGACAAGACCTGGCTCACGCGCGCAAAGGCGTGGCAGCGCCGCCTGTACGACGCCGGTTACATCGCGCTCGCATGGCCGAAGGAATACGGTGGGCAGGCGATGGATCCCGTGCGGCAATCGATCGTCAACGACGAGATGGTCCGCGCGAAGGCGCCGTACAATGTCGGTGCGTCGGGGCTCGGGATGCTCGGTCCGACGCTAATCTCGTGGGGCAGCGAGGAGCAGAAGCAGCGCTACCTGCCGAAGATTCTCACTGCCGAAGAAATCTGGTGCCAGGGTTATTCCGAGCCGGGCGCCGGTTCCGATTTGGCTTCGCTGAAGACGCGCGCGGAAATCGTCGGCGACGAGTTCGTCGTCAACGGCCAGAAAGTCTGGACCTCGGGCGCGCAATACGCCGACATGATGTTCTGTCTCGTGCGCACCGACCCCGAAGCGCCCAAGCATCGCGGCATCTCGTACATCCTTATCGACATGCACACGCCCGGAATCACGGTGCGTCCGCTCGTGCAGATGACCGGCGATCGCGGCTTCAACGAAGTCTTTTTCGACAACGTCCGCGTGCCGCGCAAAAATCTCGTCGCCAAGCTCAACGAAGGATGGATCGTCGCGAACGCCACGCTCTTCCACGAGCGCAACATGCTCGGCTCCGCCAGCGGCAGCGAGCAGCGCTTCAATCGCCTGCTCGCACTGTCGAAATCGATCACGCGCGGCGGCCGTCCACTCACCGAGGATCCGGTCTTCCGCCAGAGGCTCGTCGAGTTGGAGATTCGCGTCGAGGCGATGCGCTTTCACGCGTTGCGCCAGCTTACCGATCAAATTCGCGGCAAGAATCCCGGCGTCGAGGCGATGATCAACAAGCTCGTCGGCACTGAGCTCAATCACGATCTCGCCACCGCGGCGATGGAGGCGATGGGCGACTACTCGATGCTCGCGCGCGACGACGAAGCCGCGCTCGATCACGCATACTGGCCGTACGAGTGGATGTTCTCGCTCGGCCTGGTGATCGGCGGAGGCACCTCGCACATCCAGAAAAACATAATCGCCGAGCGCGGCCTGAAAATGCCCAAGTCCCGCTAATCCAACCTTCTTGTCCCCTTCCCGTTCGGTTAAGGGGTTAGGGGTTAGGTTGCCGGTAAATTCTCATCACGTAAGGACCACAAATGGATTTCGGACTCAGCGAAGAACAACATCAACTCAAGGAAAGCGCGCGCGCATTTCTAAGCGGCGAGTGCCCGACCACGTTCGTGCGCAAAGTGATGGCCACCGACGACGGCTATCCGCGCGAACTCTACGATCAAATCGCGAAGCTCGGATGGACCGGACTCATCGTCCCCGAGAAATTCGGCGGCGCCGGCCTCGGGATGCTCGACATGGCGATGATTCTCGAGGAGGGCGGCTACGCTGCGATGCCCGGGCCATTCCTGTTCTCATCGATGCTCGCGGCGAGCGCGCTCAAACTCAGCAGCTCCGAGAAGCTCAAGGCAAAGTGGTTGACACTGGTTGCCGAGGGCAAGGCGATCGGCACCGTTGCGATTGTTGAGAGCGCCGGCTCGATCGACGCTCGCGACATCAACGCGATCGCGAAGAAGGGTGACGGAGGCTGGCGTCTCGATGGCACCAAGATGTTCGTGCCATACGCCAACGTGGCCGACTTCATCATCGTCGCCGCCAAGCGCGATTCTGACATTCGTCTGTTCGTAGTCGATACAAAATCGCCCGGCCTGACGATTCGATCGCTGAAGAATCTCGACCTCACTCGACGCGTTGCGAGCGTCGAGCTTAGAAATGTTCCCGCCGACAGGCTTCACGGCGGTGGATCGGCGCTCTTCACGAAGTTGATCGACGTCGCCGCAATCGCCGTCGCTGCCGACTCGCTCGGCGGTACTGAACGCGCGCTCGAGATGGCCGTCGACTACTCGAAAGTCCGCGAGCAGTTCGGCAAGCCGATTGGATCGTTTCAGGCGCTCAAGCACGCGGCCGCGGAAATCGTCGCCGACGTCGAGCCCGCGCGCGCGATGCTCTGGTACGCCGCCTACGCGCAGGACACCGGCGCGGCGGACGCGTCGCGCGTTGCCGCGATGGCGAAGGCGCGTCTGTGCGATATCTACAGCCGCGGTACCGATCGCGCCGTCCTGATGCACGGTGGAATCGGCTTCACCTGGGAGCACGACATGCATCTGTGGTTCAAGCGCGCGCGCTTCAACGAGTCCTACTTCGGATCGCCGTCGTTCCATCGCGAGCGCGTCGCCGCACTCGGCGCGTATTGAGACTGCTTGCGCGAAGGGTCTGCGCGCTCGCTAATTCAGCGTCCGCGCGAAAACCGGATGCAGTGAGTCGAGAGAAATCGTTACGGAGCCGATGAGCGCGGTCCGCTCGCTCGTTGAGGCGGCCCGGTTCAGCGCGATTTGTATTCCGCTGGTGATCTGAAGGTAGTCGTTCAGATACGCAACACCCGGCGTCACGAACATCGTGGAACCGTTTGGCGAACTTAGAGGTTGATCAAAATTGAATTCCGCGAAGATGCACAGATTGCGCAATGGCCACGGAACCTTTGGAGCCGCAGCGTACGTCAGATATGGAAGGGAGTAATCAATTTCCGGGTCGAAATAGAAATCGTCAGCCGACGATGCACCCAGTTCCCTGGAGTATCCGAGATCGCCCTGGAATTCGAAGGCGCGAAAATACCGCTTCCATCCCGCGTTTCTCAGGAAGCTCAATCGGCCGCCCCAGCTGACTCCCATCCCCGCGCTGGAGGATTGGTCATCGTTGCCGATGCGCGAGCTCGTCCGCACTGAAATTGCCGGCGTCAATGCGATTTGAAAATCACTCTCCGCTTGCTTCCACACGACGTACTTGAGCGTGACATCGACGTTGCCGAATCCGCTGCCGGAGCGGCCGGAATTGGAATCGATATCCGCCCATTCACTCATTACTTCCAAGCCAAGATTTTTCGTGACGATCTTTTCCACACCAAAGCCCAGTGCCAACTCGCGCCGGTCGAGGCCAAGGACCCAGCGCACCTGAATCAGGTTGAGGTTGTTGTTCAGCGTGGCGTCCTCCGCCAACAGGGTTTGCATAAGATCCGGCGCGTCTTCCGCGTCTTGAGCCATCGCGACGTGCGCCGACATCAACATCAAAGCGAAGGACGCTGCGCGCGCGAGCGCGTAGCGCGCGAGCGCAGTTCGCGGATTCAGGCCATGCCTCGCTCGCGCTTTGACTGGGGACATCAATTGACGGGGGAAGTTTGCGGCTTGGCCGGCGCTGCCACCGTCGTGCCATTGGACTCGTCGCCATGCGCGACTATCGGCGTGTCCGCGATCAACAGCGGAGTGGCATTGCGCATTGCCTCGAGCAAGCTGTGTTTCTTGATCGGCTTGCCCAGATGCATATCGCATCCCGCCGCAAGCGCAGCCTTCACATCGTCCTCCAGTACCGACGCCGTTAGCGCGATTATCGGTGTACGGCCCATCGCATGGTCGCGCTCCCACTCACGAATGCTGCGGGTGGCCGCAAGGCCGTCCATCTTCGGCATCTGTATGTCCATCAACACCAGGTCGTACGCTTGCGATCGAAAATGATCGACGGCGATCTCGCCGTTTTCGGCGAAATCGATCTCGAAGGGTTCCCGTCGCAGGAAGGCCGAAATCACCATGCGATTGTCCGGTGAGTCCTCCGCCACCAGCACTCGTTTTTTGTGCGCGTCAGTGGACGCGCCATTCGCGACACCTGAGGCCGGTCGCTGCGGCATTGGCCTGGCGCCGTCGCGATTGGAATCCTGCAGCACGCGGTAGATTGCCTCGAATAGTTCCTTGCGGGTGATCGGTTTCACCAGGTAGGCGTCAAGCGCGACTTCGCGCAGCCGCTCGACCTGCGGCTTGAGGTCATCGGACGAAAGCATCAAGATCAACGGCTCGACCGGAAGATGGTCTTCGCGAATTCGGCGCGCCACCTCCAGACCGTCCATTCCCGGCATCCGCATGTCGAGTAAAATGATCTGATACGGCTGTCCGCTGTCGCGAGCCTCGCGTACTGCCGCCAGCGCCCGTTCGCCCGATTCCGCTTCACCTACCTCGGCGCCGCACGACATCATCATCTCGCGCGCGATCAAGCGATTGACCTGGTAGTCGTCCACCACCAGCACGCGGTATCCCACGAGGCTCGTCACGACGTGCCTGTTGGGCTCGATTTTTCTGGCCGCCAGACCGAAATGGACTACGAATGAAAACGTGCTGCCCTGGTTGACCACGCTCTTGAGGCTGATCCGTCCTCCCATCATCCCGACCAGCCGCTGCGCGATGGCGAGTCCCAAACCGCTGCCTCCATAGGTTCGCGTGGTTGACGAGTCCGCCTGGGTGAAGCTCGCGAAGATTGCTTCGAGCTTGTCCGCCGGGATGCCGATGCCGGTGTCGGCGACGGCAAAGAGCAATGTTCCCGGCGCACGCGCCGGCGCCTGACTGACATCGAGCACTACCTGGCCGAGCTCGGTAAACTTGATTGCATTGCCGAGCAGGTTGACCAGCACCTGGCGCAACCGCAGTGGGTCGCCTACCAGTTGGTCCGGCAGCCCGGGCGCGATGTGCGCGGCAAGCTCGAGCCCCTTGCCATGGGCGGACACACCGAAGGTCGAGATCGTCTGGTCGATGAGATCGGTCAGATCGAATTCGGTCTTCTCGATCTGCATCCGGCCGCTTTCGATCCGCGCCAAATCGAGGATGCTGTTGATCAGTTCGAGCAAGGTATTCCCGTTCGCCACCATGATCTCGAGGTAGTGCCGCTGATCGGAGGTGAGCTCGGTCTCCGCCAGCAACTCGGACATGCCAAGTACCGCGTTCATCGGTGTGCGAATCTCGTGCGACATGCTCGACAGGAATTCCGACTTGGCCTTCGAAGCCGAAAGCGCTAACAGCCGGCTCTTGTCCAGGTCCTGGATCAGCCATCGTTGACGGCGATGGAAATCTTTCAACGCCGCAAAACTCACGGCAAAAGCGACCAGCGCCGTCAGGACCAGCCACTGCTGCAGATCGTTTTCCTCGACCACTCCGGTCATCGCGCAGACAGTGAAGGCGCCAACCGCGCAGAGGCCAACCGCCGCCTGCCACCCGGCATTCCAGGGAACGGTCACAGCGGAGGTGATCACCAGGACCAACAGCGCCATCTGCACGGGATCATCGTCATCAATCACAATTCCCTTGATCGTAACGCTGACAGTCAGAAGTATGCAGAAGGAAAGCGTGTGCCAGCGCCAGTTGCGACCCATCCACGGCAAGCCGCCCGCACTGACGCCGATGAGGGCCAGGTTAAAGATCTGGAACACGAGCGGATCCGGCATTCGTGTATGCCCGGAGACAATCGGAAAGGTTCGCAGCGCCACTTCGAAAACGGCGAGCACTGCCAGCCCGATCAGGAGCAAGCGCTTTAGTTCCTGCTGATCGATTCCCGAATCTGAAGCGCACGAGATGCGTGCGATGAGCCGGTCAATCACGCCGATCGCGGCAGTTCTCGTTCCCGAGGCCGACGACGACGCGGCGCCGTCATCGATATGATGAGCTTCCATTCGATCCCTGCCTGGCAAGACCAGATCCCCACCAACCGAGGAGCAAACGGGATGCCGCGAACGGCGCAGGCACGGACGCTTTTAGGCCAAGGTAGTCGCTTCAGCGCCCGAAAAATGGCGGTCAGTGATTCGTTTCAGGCAGTCGAGGATGTCTCGCGCGTGTGGCAACTTCGGACATTACCGATGGTGCGGGCTGGCTGACGAAATTCGCACTGCGCGCAGGACGTCCGTCTTCGTCACGATTCCTTGCATCGCGCCGTCGTTGTCCGTCACCAGCAGCATTTGTGCGCCGCGCTCGCCCACCAGCAGCCGCAGCGCCTCGCTGAGATCGCAATCTTCCATCACGCGGACTGCGTTGCGGTCGGTGAATTCGCCGACCGTTGCCTTGTCCCAATTCTCGGGCGCGACTCGGCTTAGATCCGAAACTGAAATCGTACCCGCGACCTTGTCGCCCTCGTGCACCGGGAAGATCGTGTGCCGGCAACGCGCCGCGATACTCCCGACGAACTCGCGAATCGTCGACGTGGCTTGCGCAGAGATCACGCGCCGCTGTATCACATCCCGCACCGTCATCCCGGACAGATCCGCGAGTTCGGCGGTCTCGTGAATGTGCTGATCGCCGGAGACCGACGCTTCACCCGAGATTGCGTACGCCACCGCCGCACCGATGAGGCTCGGTATGATGTACGAGTGGCCGCCGGTGGTTTCCGCGACGAACACCACCGCCGTGAGCGGCGTTTTGTAGCCCGCTGCGATGAACGCCGCCATTCCGACCGCGGCATACAGATCGTGCGTCGGCGCATGAACCACCGATTGCGCGTAAGCGTTGCCGAGCGCGCCGCCGACCAGCAGCAGCGGCACGAACATCGCGCTCACGCCGCCCGATCCGAGCGTGAATATCGTCGCCAGCAGCTTCAACACGACGAATGCCAGCAGCATTTCAGTGGGCATCGGATGCGTAAGCACATACCGCACGGCCTCGTAGTTGGGGCCGATAGGAATCAGCGGGCCATTGTAAATCGTCACGAACGTGAGGCCGCACAGCGCGGTGCCGAGTCCGCCGATCGTGAGCTTCAGCCAGTGCGGTATCTGGCTGGCGACCGAATATAAGCGCACGCGCCGAAACGTGATGTCGAAGACGATCGCGATCAGCCCGATGCCGCCGCCGAGCAATGCCGACCACCAGACATCAGCAGCGCGGAAGGTAGTGCTGCCCGCGAAACCGAACAGCGGCTGCGCGCCGACGATCGACACCAGCGTCGCGTACGCCACCACCGACGCAACCAGCGACGGCAACAGCGCCTCATGCGCGAGGTCGTCCTTGTACGGCATCTCGAGTGCGAACACGATGCCGGTGAGCGGCGCGCGGAAGACCGCCGACATGCCGGCCGCCGCGCCGCTGATCAACATGATGCGCCGGTCGCGCGCCTCGAGTCCGAACCGCCGCAGCTTGGCCCACAGCCACGAGCCGATCGCGCCGCCGCCGTAAATGCTTGGTCCTTCGAGCGCCGCACTGCCGCCGGATCCGACGGTGGTAATCGCGGCCAGCAACTTCCACCAGAACGGACCTATATCGATGTCGCCCTGATGCTCGTGATACGAGCGAACGATTTCCTCGGTCGAATGCTCGTTGGGATCGGGTGTACAGAACTGCATTATCAGGCCCGTCACCAAAAAGCCTGAGACAAGCCCGACCACGATTGCCCAATGATGAGCAAGGTAGTAGGGAAGAAGGGTTGCCCAGATGACGTCGAGCACGAGCACGGCGATCCCGGTGATCGTCAGGCCGGCAAGCACTCCAATGATCGGAGCAACGAGGAGCCACTTCTGGATGTCGCGCGAGTACGTCGCTGTCAGGTCTTCATTGACCAGCGCGGTGTACTTTCGGATTCTAGGGTGCTTGAGGAATTTCGAACCTGGAAGATTCGCCATAATTCCCAAGAGTGCGATCCTTTCCCGGCATGCGGCCGGCTCGGGGACTCAGCCTGCGCGAGTCCTAATGTCTAGCACTATGTCTCGGGGTGGCACAGTCGCAGCAACGGGTGTAGCAGATATGCCACATGCAATAAGTTCAGGGACCCTCGATACCGGGAGATTCTGCGGTGGTCTGCTGGATGAGAGCGAGTTTCAGGGTCCAAATCGGCGATTGGCGGGCTATCGAGGGCTTCACCAGCCTTCGCCGCACCATACGACGACTAAGCACAATGTTTCTCGTCAAGCCATTTCTCGCGTCGAAGCCCGAATAAATGGCACGGCAATTGGATCAGTAGACCAACAGAGACGTCCGGCTTCGTTCAGACAACGCTTAGTGACATGCTATGAAACCCGGCTGCCCCGGATTTCGACAGGTGACGGGGGATTATGAGCGAGCAAGATAAAGAGAAAGAGCAAGACAAGGATTTGGGCGTTTTGAATCCGGCGGTCAGGATCTTTCTCGTCGAGGACAATCCGGACCACGTTTTTATCGCGCTCACCGTGGTCAGGCAGGTGCTGGGCGACGATATCGAATTGGTGCATGCCTCAAATGCGGACGAGGCATTGTTGATGATCGCGCAGTTCACCGAGCATGATCGCCCCGATTTGTTTCTGGTCGATCTGCGGCTGCCCGACAACGGCGGCTTCTCCGTATTGCAGGCGACACGCGCGAACGAAGCGCTCACAGCGGTCCCGATGTTCGTGATCACGAGTTCGCTCTACGACCGCGATATCGCGGAAAGCTACCAGCTCGGTGCGTCCGCCGTGCTGTGCAAACCACTGTCGCGCGCCAAGCTGCGCGACGAACTGGTGCGCGTCGGCGCGTTGCCGCTCTCGCAGCGGCCGACCGATCCGGCATATCGGCACTAGTCAAAATTAAATCGCATACTGTACGCGGGCTGCGGGTTGTAATGACTCGCGGCTCGTTTGCTTTTGGGCAGGCTTGACGCTCGCGCCTCCAAATAGGATTCTCGCTGACGGTCTGCCGGCTTTTGGCGGACCGTCTCGCGGTGTAATCGCCGCACAGGAGTTGCCGTGAAACCCTATACATTCGAGCAGAGCGACGCGCTGATGCAGCGCGCCAAAAAAGTTGTTCCCGGCGGAATTTATGGACATCAGACGCCGCTGGTGCTGACCAAGGGCGCCTACCCGTCATTCTTCGCCCGCGGCGAGGGCTCGCACATCTGGGACGTCGATGGCAACGAGTACATCGACTACATGTGCTCCTACGGCCCGATCGTGCTCGGCCATCGGCATCCAAAGGTCGAGGAAGCGGCGCGCCGCCAGATGGATCTTGGCAACTGCTTTAACGCGCCGGGGCCGGTGTGGGTCGATCTCGCCGAGCATCTCGTGTCGATCACGCCGTTCGCCGACTGGACGGTGTTTGCCAAGAACGGTTCCGACGTATGCACCTGGTCGACCGAGGTCGCGCGGCACGCGACCGGGCGGCCGAAGATCGCGATGTGCGCGGGCGCGTATCACGGCACGCACGCATGGTGCACTCCGGCGCCCGGCGGAGTTACGCCCGAAGATCGCGCGAACGTCGTTTATTTTCGATACAACGATCTCGAGAGCCTGCGGCACGTGGTCGGAGAGAATGCGGGCAAAATTGCGGGCGCGATTATCTCGCCGTTCAAGCATGACGCCGGGCATGATTCGGAACTGCCGGTCGAAGGATTCCTGTCCGGCGTGCGCAAGATCTGCGACGACAACGGCATCGTGCTCATCCTCGATGACGTTCGCGCCGGCTTCCGCCTGCACATGGGCGGCTCGGGCGAGTTGTTCGGCGTGCGGCCCGACCTGACGACCTACTGCAAGGCGATCGCCAACGGCTATCCGCTCGCCGCATGCCTCGGGCGCGACAGTCTGAAGCAGGCGGCGCAGGAAGTATTCTTCACCGGTTCGTATTTCACCAGCGCCGTGCCGATGGCGGCGAGCCTGGCCAACCTCAAGGAGCTGCAGGCGAGCGGCGGGATCGACCGGATGCGCGCGATGGGTGAGAAGCTGCGCGCCGGACTGCTCGCGCAGGCACGCAGCGCGGGAATCGAAGTGACGTACTCGGGGCCACCGGCGATTCCGTACATGACGTTCAAGGCCGACGCCGGGCATTTTGATCGCGCCAAGGTTTTCGCCGGCGCGTGCTCGCGCAGCGGCGTCTACTTCGCGCCGCGCCACAACTGGTTCATCTCGGCCGCGCACACCGATCGCGACATCGAACAAACCCTGAACGTCACCGAGCAGGCGTTCGAAGCCGTGCGCAAGCAATTCGGCGCGTAGCCGCAGAGAGCATATGAGCCGCGCCTCTCTCGACTGACACCGATGCATTGCACGAACTGCGGGACCGAGAACGCTGCCGGCAAGAAATTCTGCTCCCAATGCGGAAGCGGGCTCGCGCTTCGATGCCCAAAATGCAGCGCTGAGAACGCGCCCGGCGCGAGATTCTGCGGAGATTGCGGCGCGGCACTCGCCGATGCTGCGCAACCTGCCGCCGCCTCATCGCGGCCCGTCGCGCCCTCTCCCAAAATTCGAGTAGCCTCCGGTCACGCAGATACAGCAATCCCCTCGGACGGCGAGCGCAAGACGGTCACTGCGCTGTTCGCCGACATCAAGGGATCGACCGCGCTCGAGCAGGATCTCGATCCCGAGGAGGCGCGCGCCATCATCGATCCGGCCCTCAAGCTGATGATCGCGGCGGTGAATCGCTACGACGGCTACGTCGTGCAATCGACTGGCGATGGAATCTTCGCGATGTTCGGTGCTCCGCTCGCTCACGAGGACCATCCCCAACGCGCGCTGTATGCGGCGATTAGGATGCAGGAAGATCTCCGCCGTTACGCGGCATCGCTGCGCGAGCGGGGCAGCGCGCCTATCGAGATCCGCATCGGCGTGAACACTGGCGAAGTCGTGGTGCGCGCGATTCAAACCGCGGCGGGTCACGCCGAGTACACGCCGATCGGGCATACCAACAACCTGGCGTCGCGGATGCAGACGGTTGCCGCAACCGGAACCATCGCAACCACCGACGACACGCGCAAACTCTGTGAAGGTTACTTCACCTTTCGCTCAATTGGGCCGACGCGGGTCAAGGGTGTGAGCGAGGCCGTGAACGTGCACGAGGTGACCGGGCTTGGGCCTTTGCGTACGCGTTTGCAGGCATCGGCGCGGCGCGGCCTCTCGAAGTTCGTGGGCCGCGAAGGTGAACTGGTGCAGATGAAGCGCGCGCTCGATATTGCGAAGAGCGGGCACGGCCAGATAGTCGCGGCGGTGGGCGAGGCCGGGGTCGGCAAATCGCGCCTGCTCTTCGAGTTCCAGGCAGTCATACCGCCGGGATTCGCCGTGCTCGAGACGTTGTCAGTTTCGCACGGCAAGGCATCCGCATACCTGCCCCTCATCGAGCTGTTCAAAAGCTATTTCGAGATCGTCCCGGATGACGACGCTCGCAGGCGCCGCGAAAAAATTGCCGGCAAAATCCTGATGCTGGATCGAGCGCTCGAAGACACGCTGCCATATATCTTCACCCTGCTCGAGGTGGCGGAAGGTGACGATGAACTCTCGCGCCTCGATCCAGAAATCAGAAGACGGCGGACGCTCGACGCGATCAAGCGCGTGCTGCTGCGCGAAAGCCTCCGTCAGCCGCTCATCGTGATCTTCGAGGACCTGCACTGGCTCGACGACGGATCGCGCGCGCTGCTGAACCTGCTCGCCGATTCAATTGGAACTGCGCGGATCATGATGCTGTTGAATTACCGGCCGGAGTTCACCCACAGCTGGGGCAACAAGACTTACTACACCCAGCTGCGGCTCGACCCGCTCGGCATCGAGAGCGGCGAGGAGATGCTGCAGGCGCTGCTTGACGACGGCCACGAACTGGCGCCGCTCAAGCGTTTGATCATCGAGAAGACAGAAGGCAACCCTTTTTTCATGGAAGAGATCGTGCAGGCGCTGTTCGAGCAGGGCGCTCTTCTTCGAAACGGGACTATCAAGCTCGCCAAATCGTTGAGCGCGATTCAGATCCCGTCGACCGTGCAAGCGGTGCTCGCCTCGCGTATCGACCGCCTGCCGCCGGACCAGAAAGAGTTGCTGCAGACGCTTGCGGTCATTGGCAAGGAGTTCCCGCTGCGGCTGGTCAGAGAAATCTCGGGCAAGCCCGACGAGGAACTGCAGCGGCTGCTATCGGGGCTGCAGATGTCCGAGTTCATCTATGAGCAGCCGGCGGTTTCCGACGTCGCGTACGTCTTCAAGCATGCACTGTCGCAACAAGTCGCGTCGGGATCGGCGTTGCAGGAACGGCGCAGAGTTTTGCATCAACGCGCCGCGCGCGTGCTCGAAGCGCAATTCCCCGAGATCGCAGAGACTCAACCGGAATTGATCGCACATCACTACACTGAAGCTGGCCTGGCTCAGGAAGCGGTTCCGCATTGGCATCGTGCAGGTGTGCGATCCCTTCAGCGTTGGGCAAATTTTGAAGCCATCAGCCACCTTAAGAAGGGACTTGAGCTGCTCGGTTCCATCCCGGAATCGGCCGGGCAACGTCGTCCCAAGGACGAAGCCATGCGGTACTCGCTACTATATAGACTTGGCGAGGCGCAGTTGGCTGCCGGCGAATTCATGGAATGCTGCGAGGCGTTCCTGCGCGCCAGCCAAGTCGCCAAGTCGCGAGGATTGACCGAGGACCTGGTGAACGCCGCCCTGGAGTACGCAAGGTCAGCGCACTATGGCGGTACCACGACTCCCAATGTGGTTCGTGTGCTCGAAGAGGGACTGCAAAGGCTGGGGTCGGAAGACAGTCCCCTCGCCACGAGAGTTCTTGGCAGTCTCGCGCTCGCGCTGGGAGTTATGGGGGAACAAGAGCGAGCAATGGAGTATGCCGAGAGAGCGGTCACGATGGCCCGGCTTTACGACGACCCTGCTTTGCTAGGCAGCGGCCTTATTGGAATGTTCTATGCGTTGTCACGTCCGGAGCAAGCCCAGCAACGGCTGGTCGTCGCAAATCAGATGGTGGAAGCGGTCAAGGCAACGAACAATTCAGAACTGCTGTACCAGGAACTCTGGGCGCGCGCATACGCTCTGTTCGAGGCGGGAGATGTCGTGGCGGCCGATCAGGTCAATGACGAGTTTGGTCGATGGGGAGGGGAGAGAAACCGGCCATTCACAATCTACCTTGTGGTCGTTTTTCGGGCGGCTCGGGCCGCAATGTCGGGCCGCTTCGATGACAGCGAACGTCTGGCACAAGAGGCGTTGGCAATTGGCCAGCGCGTGCAAGGCGAGGCCGCATCGGGAGTCTTTGGCCAGCAGATATTTTTGTTGCGGCGCCAGCAGGGTCGGCTCAAGGAAGTCGAGCCGATAGTCCGGATGTTCGTCCAGCAGAATTCCGCCGCCGCCGCGTGGCGTCCAGGACTGGCGGTGATCTATTCAGAGCTTGGGCTGGCTGATGACGCGCGCAAGGAGTTCGACAACCTGGCGCAGTACGATTTCGTCGACTTGCCGCCGGACGTGGCATGGCTGGGCACGATGACCTACTTCGTCGACGTCTGCACTTTCCTTGCGGATCGCAACCGCGCCGAGACTTTGTACGAGATTCTCCTGCCCTTCGACGGGGCCAACGTGGTCGTAGGCAGCGGCGTTGCTTGCTACGGCGCCCTGTCGCGCTACCTGGGCGCGCTTGCATCTACTCTCGAGCGCTGGGACGAGGCCGAGCGCCACTTCAAAGATGCGCTGACGATGAACGCCCGCATGGAAGCCCGGACCTGGCTGGCCCACACGCAAGAGCAGTACGCCACCACGCTGCTTGCGCGTCGGCAGTCGGGCGACCGCGACAAGGCCGCGTTGCTGCTCGAAGCAGCGCTCGCGACGACTCGCGAGACAGGGATGCGCGCGCTCGAGGAGCGCGTCGCGGCTGCTATAGCGCGGATGAAATCCGACTTACACTAACGAGATCAGGATCCGCGGGTCGGCGACATCGCCGTCGGCGAGCTCGGGTTGAGCCGCTGCTCGCCCAGCTCGACGATCACGTCGGCCGGCAGGTTCAGCTTGCGCGCCGCCTCTCGGATAGCTTCGGGATTCGGTGCCTCGTACAGGCAGTAAGTCTTCTTCTTGTCGGCGCTGAGAAAAGAGTAGAGCCACTGGACGCCGGCGTCGGCGTTGACCTGGGTAATCGTCGGAACTGACTTGGGGTCCACGTTGAGCTGCTCGGCAAAGTTTCTCTCGATCAGGTACAGAGGCATGGATGTCTCCTTGTATCCACCGACAATCGTGCTTATCTGCGCTTAGGTCAAGACGGCTCGACGCAACTTACTCGCCGCTCAGGAATCGGTAGACGAGTTTCTGGAAGTGCTGGATGCCGCGTTCGCGCGACAGCATCAGCTTGCCATGCTCGATCGCGCCTGAACGCAGACCGCGCTGCACCGATTCGCACAGCACGATGTCCTCGCGCGTTACGAGATCGCTGAACTCGACGTCCTTGCGAATCTCCGCCTCGGTCGGCTCGCCGTTGAAAAAGTAATCGACGATTTGCCGCGAGTGACCCGCATCGATCGGGACGACGGAGATCGCCTGCAGATTCGGCGGATTGCCGTAGAGCGCGAACAAAACGTTGGGCCAGAGCGTCGCATAGGTCACACCACTACCTGGCGATCCGACTATCGGGCCGTAGTAGGTCGAGAAATATTCGTGATCGGTCTCGACCCGGTAAGTGTTGGTGTCGATCACTTCCGAAAATTTCGGATGCGCGATCGGGCAGTGGTAGCATTCGTTGAAATTCTCGACGACGACTTTCCAGTTCGACGCAATTTCGTAAACGTCGCGCCGCAGCATCCGCAGCTGCGCGAAGTCGATTCCCGCGCGCTCGAAGATAGCCGGCAATCCGCCGAGCACGTCGCGCAACGGTAATGCCGCCGGCGACGGGTTCACGAATATCAGCGGCCCCCACGTTTCGACCGCGAACGGCGCCAGCGAAAGCGTCTCCTTCGCGAATTCAGTCTGCTCATTCTCGCGCGGTGCGGTCCGCAGCGTGCCGTCGAGATTGTACGTCCATCCGTGGTAGTGGCACTGCAGCGTCTTGCGATTCCCCGCGCATTCCAGCACGACTTCGCTCCCTCGATGCCGGCATACGTTGGCGAACGCGCGAATCGCACCTCCGGCATCGCGTACGATCACGACCGGGATGTCGCCGAGGCGCGTCGTGAAAAAGTCGCCGGCGGTCGCCACCTGGGCAATGTGCCCAACGTACTGCCAGGTGCGATGGAAGACGCGTTCCTTCTCGGCCTGAAAGACATCGGCATCGACGTACCAACGGGCGGGCAGCGTGTCCCCGCGCTCAAGCGCACTCGCGATCGCGGAGTCTGGATGAAAGTCTGACGCCATGTCTATTTTCTTCGTGACGACTACCTCTAAATCGCCGAACAGACCTCCCTGATCAGATCGGGCAACGGACGAGTTCCATCGAGACGTAGGACCTGGCACGGTAGCGCCGCAAGCCATGCTTGATGACGCGCGAGACTGCGGCCCTCGCTAATGCCGTCATCGTAGCGCGACGCCCACTCGATGAATTCCTCCATCTGCTGATGCTGCGAGCCGCCGGGAGCATCGGCCCCGAGGCGCCGAGCTTCCCGCGCGCGCAGGCGCTGAAGGCGCAGCGCGGTCGGCGTGTACACGAATGTTACCAGATCGAATAGTGGAACGATCAGATCGCCCCAGCCGTCGAGCGATCCGCTCAGCACCCAGTCTGATCGATCGAGGAAAACCTCGCGCATCAGCCGCAGACGATCGGCGACCTCGCGGATGTCGCGATACGGCGGATTCGTTGGCCGCCAAAAGTAATCGTCGGTGTCATGATGCGGAATCGCGAGCGCATCGGCCAACCCGCGGCCGAGGCTCGTGACCCCGGCACCCGAAGCTCCCGTGATGTGAATGCGACAAGTCTTCAGGTCCAACACCTCTATTGTCGCGACGTCTCAGTCGATCACATCGGCTCCAGAACTATCACCGGGATCTGGCGGGTCGTAGCCTTCTGGTAGTCGTTGAAGGTGGGCATCACCTTGGCCTGCGCGTCGAACAGCCGCTGACGCTCCGGATCCTTGGTGATAGTAGCCTTGGCCTGGTATTTCTGCGTGCCGACTTCAACCGTCACCGTCGAGTTGGCCTTGAGATTGTGGAACCACGCCGGATGCGTCGGGAAGCCGCCCTTCGACGCGATTATCACCATCCGCGCGCCGTCCCTTGTATACACCAGCGGCGTCGTGAACGGCTTGCCGCTCTTCGCGCCGGTCGTCGTCAGCAGCATCAGCGGCGCGTTGACGAAGGGGCCGCTCAAGGCCTTGCCGCCATTGGCGCGAAATTCCTTGATCAACCCTTCGTTGAATTGCTTCATCGCTTTTTCGTTGAACTCAGCCATCGTGATCTCCTTTTTCTATTTCTAAATTTGCGGCCATTTATCTTTCCACGGCCGCGCTTGCTCATACGCGTACGACGCCTGCAATACCAGATCTTCGCGATAGCGTTCGGCGACGATCTGCAGTCCGCATGGCAGTCCCGAATCCGTCAGGCCCGCGCGCACCGACGCCGCCGGATGCCCGCTCAGGTTGAACGGGTACGTGAACACCACCGCGTCCAGTGCATGCTTGAGCGGATGCCCGTTGATCTCCGTCGGCATCGGGCCCTTCGCCGGAAACGCCTCGGTCGGCAGCACCGGGCACAGCAGTAAATCGAAGCGCCCGAACACGCGTTCGCACCATTCGTTGAATTCCGTCCGCCGCCGATACGCCGCGCCCATATGCTTCCACGTGACGCGCACCGCCGCTTCCGTGCCCTCGGCGAACGCGCGCCCGAAATCGCCGCGATACTTGTCGAGGTACTCATGCAGCATCGCGTAGCCTTGTCCCGCGCCGACCTGCATCCACGCGCGCCCGGTGTCGGGCACGGGATCGTCGATCATCGTCACGCTATGGCCGAGGTCCTTGAACACCGCTGCCGCCTTCGCGATCTCCCGCGCCACGTCGGTCTGCACGAGATGCCCAAAGTCGGGATGAAACGCGATGCGCAGTTTTTTCGGCAAGCCTTCAAGGATCGCGGCGTACGAAATCCCCGGATGCGGGATCGAGTCGGGATCCGCCGGATGGTACCCGACGACGGCGTCCATGAAAATCGCCGCATCGCGCACCGTGCGCACGATCGGGCCGTGCACGCTGGTGTCGTTCCATTGTTGCATCCCGAGCGTCGCGTCGTTCGGAATCCTGCCGTAGTTCGGCTTCAGCCCGTAGCATCCGGTGTAACACGCGGGGATTCGCACCGATCCGCCGCCGTCGGACCCGGTCGATATCGGCACGACGCCCGCCGCAATCGCCGCCGAAGTACCGCCTGACGATCCGCCCGGCGTGCGCTCGAGATTCCACGGATTGCGCGTCGGCCCGAACAGCAGGTTCTTGGTGAACGCCGTGTAGCCGAACTCGGGCGCGTTGGTCTTGCCGATCACGATCGCGCCCGCCGCCTTCAGCCGCGCCACTTGAATCGAGTCCGTCTTCGACACGTTGTCCTTGAACGGCTTCGACCCGTGACTGTTCACGAGCCCGACGGTGTCCTCCAGATCCTTGACCCCGAGCGGCAACCCGGCCAGCGCGCCGACCTTGTCGCCGCGCGCGATCTTCTCGTCCAGCGCACGTGCCTCGGCCATCGCCGCGTCCGCCCGCAACGCGACGAACGCATTGATCTTCGGATTGACCTGCTCGATTCGCCTGATCGTCACGTCCATCAACTCGCTGGGCTTGAGTTCGCGCTTGCGAATCATCGCAGCAAGTTCATGTGCCGGTTTCCAATAAAGTTCGCTCATGGCCGATGCCTCCCGGATTAAGGGCGGGACTGTGGCGATGTTTACTACGATAAGAGGGAGAAAAGAAATCACCTGCGCGGTGAGCGGCATCGACACGTCGCGGGGGGTGACCCCTGCACCCAGTGAAAGATGAAGACGCGAAATCCGCGCAGCGCGCCTTTCGCGGAAGGGTTATTTGAAAGAGAAACGCGCGCCAATTGTTCTAATTCCCTCCTCCCCCGTGGGAGGAGGGTTAGGGTGGAGGACCATTGCGGCGCGATTGCCTGTCGCGCCGTAGCGTGGGTCGCTTTCTAATTGTTGCTTCCTAAACGGCAAGAGCGCTGCAGTTCTCGTGGATTTTATCCAGCGCCGGAAACACCTCCGGGTCGCGCGACAAATAGAATTGCTTAAGCGTGGTGATGAGTGATCGCATCATCTCTAGCGCGAAGGGCAAGGTTCCGGAATTTGTGTAGTGAAAGCCAGCACATCGGCGCCAGTCAAAGTCTCTTTCGTATACATCGATCGATTCCAAAAGCGCGGCGTACGACATATGGCTGTATTTCGACAGGCCAGCATAGATGCGCGCTTTCAGTTCGGCCACAGGCAGAGGATCTTTGCGGCCCTCATTCATGAAACGATGCGCTGAATCTCGCGCCTTTCGGTTCTCGACGATTTCACCGTCGAACCACTTCTTGAGGTGTGAACTATTCTTGCCTTCCACCTCAAATAGCACGATTAAATCGAGCGCTTCTCCAATCGCTCGAGTCAGTTCTCCAGCCGGAACGCTCTTTCCTTCAGCGGAAAGGACAAATACAGCCTCAAAATGTTGAAGAACTTGACAAAATAGAAGATAGCAAGCGGCTTCAACCGTTTCGTCTGAAATTTTCGGAACAAACGATTTGATACGCCTAATGTAAGGCAGGCAGACATCTAGTACCTTCTGCAGTTCGGAGATCTGGCGAAGTGTTGCTACTCGGTCTGATTCTCGCTCTCTGATTGGACGTTCAGGATCGGATTCTAGAATCGCCTCTATCTTCTCTTCCTGGCTTTGGAGCAATTTTTTGTGAACCCTCGTTGCCTCAAGATGGAACTCCTTAGTGGGGTTGTTTTTTTCGGACATTGTCCCCTCGTTTGAGAAGTCGCAGGAATCTTTTCTCGTGCCGAGATGCTACCAAAAAAGGCCATTTGGCGCGCTGTCTGAATGTGGGCAGAGTTCTACTGTCAATCAAACCAAGTTGGCCGAGGGCGGGCGAATTGACTCCCTAACACACGTTAGATAAAACTTTACTCAAGCCATTGCGAAGCGTTTCTAAAAATTCCGGCAGCCGCGCGAGCGCGAAGGTCGTCGATCTGCGGCGGCCTACTGATACGCGCGACCGCGTGCTGCAGGTGGCGCAGGCTTTGTTCGCCGAGCGCGGTTATCGCGGCGCCAGCCTGCGCGATATCGCCAAGCGCATCGGCATCAAGGCGCCTTCGCTGCTCCATCATTTTCCTTCCAAGCAGCAGCTCTACCTCGCGGTACTCGACAAGATGTTCGAGAGTCTCGAGGATGCTGCCAACGCGATCGCATGGGGCCGCGAAAGCCGGCAGGAGCGGATGCGCCAGGCGGTCACCGACGCTATCGATTTCATCGCGAGCCATCCCGATTTCGTCCGCATCATGTGGAAGGAAATGGCCGACGAGAGCGGGGTCGGCCGCCAGGTGCTCAAGCGCCGCCTGCCGCCGCTGTTCTCGACCGCCGTGAATTTTATTTTTCGCGGCCAGCGCGACGGCGAATTTCGCGCCGAAGTGGATCCGCTGCATTTCATGTGGAGCCTCAACTCGATCACGATCGGCTACTTTACGACCGCGGCGATGATCCGCCGCCTGTGGAGCATGAACCTGCTCGAGCCCGCGATGATCGATCGGCGCAAGCGCGAGGTGCTCGACATGGTCGAGCGCACGCTGTTCACGAGCAAGCCCCAAACGCCTGAAACACCGCACGACTAGATACCGAAAAAAGGAATACAGAAAAAATGAAGTTGGGAACTTTTTACGAGCATCAGCTGCCGCGTCCGTGGAAAGAAGGTTCGGAGCTGAAGCTCTTCAAGGATGCGCTCGACCAGGTCGAGCTCGCCGACAAACTCGGCATCGACCACATGTGGGAAGTCGAGCATCACTTTCTCGAAGAGTATGCGCATTCGTCGGCGCCCGAGATTTTCCTGGCGGCCGCCAGCCAGCGCACCAAGCAGATACGTCTCGGTCACGGGATCACGCTGCTGCCTCCGGGCTACAATCATCCGGCACGCGTGGCTGAACGAATCGCGACGCTCGACTTGGTCAGCGGCGGGCGCGTCGAGTTCGGCACCGGCGAATCGTCGGCCGAGCTCGAGCTCGGCGGCTTCAACATCCCGCGCGCCGACAAGCGCGCGATGTGGCAGGAGTCATTGGGCGCGATCGCGCGCATGTTCGTCGAGGATCCGTTCCTCGGCCATGAGGGCAAGTACTTCTCGATGCCGGTGCGCAACGTGGTGCCGAAGCCGGTGCAGAAACCGCATCCGCCGCTATGGGTCGCATGCTCGCGCCGCGAGACGATTCATCTCGCGGCCAAGCTCGGTATCGGCGCGCTGACGTTTGCGTTCGTCTCGCCCGAAGAGGCGCGCACCTGGGTCAACGACTACTACACAACGCTCGAGAACGAATGCGAGCCTATCGGTTACGCCATCAACCCGAATATCGCGATCGTCACTGGCTTCATGTGCGACGAGAACGCCGAGCTGGCGCACAAGATGGGCGAAGAGGGTCTGAAGTTTTTCTCCTACGCGCTCGGTCATCATTACGCGTTCGGCAAACACGAGCCGGGCAAGACCAATATCTGGAATAATTTCAAAGCGAGTCCGTTCACACTGCCCGGGATGGACGGCTCGAACTCATGCGTCGGCTCGCCCGATCAGATTCGCACGCGCCTGCGCGAGTTCGAGGAAGCCGGCGTCGACCAGGTCGTGTTCATCTCGCAGGCGGGCAACAACAAGCACGAGGACATCTGCTCGTCGCTCAATTTGTTCGCGGAGAAGGTGCTGCCGGAGTTCAAGGATCGCGAACAAAAGCGCGCGCATGAGAAAGCCGAGCGAATCGCGCCGATCCTCGAGAAGGCGATGAAACGCAAGCCGGAGCCAAAGATTCCGAAGAGCGACGGACCGACGATCGTGCAAGCCGGGATGCTGGCGTAGTTTCGGCTACATTCTGACAAAAGAGGCCGTCCCCGATGGGGCGGCCTTTTCGTTTTCGCGTCGTCAGTCTTTGACGGGCGCTGTCGGGGCGGGGCCGACGCGCGTGAACGTCACGGGGAATCCGGGGCAGTCGCCGGGCGTCACGAGAACTTCGCGGAAGTTGCTGGCGTCGCTGACGATGATTCGCGCCTTGACCCATCGTGCGAGCTGGAATCCGTGATCAGCGCAAATCTGGTCGGCCTTAACGATGCCGGGCGCGCCTTGATCGACCGTGCCCTTCCACACGACCTGGCCGGGCGGAATAGTCTTGTTGCCGTCGACGAGCGTCGCGACGTAGTTGCGGCCGCGTAGCATCTGGTCGAGACCGATCACCACTCGCAGCGGCCCGCCCGGGTACGTCGCCATCCAATTGCCGTTGAGCAAGCGCGCGACGTTCATTGGCGGCGGCGGCGGTTGCGCGGGATAGTTCGGAACCACCGGCACCGAGTTGGACGCCGCGTACTGGAACGACTGCGAATTGCACGAGGAAGCGATGCACGCGAACAGAATCGCCATCGACACGGCGACGGGCGAAACAAGTGTGTGGCGGCGGATCGGACGCGGCATAGAATCCTCCAGCGGGCGGATGGTGGAGGAGTATAGACTGCGAATCGGCGCGGCGCAGCACAGCACAGTCTTTTTTTTCGATGTCGCGCCAATGTCGATGAGGCGGCTTGAAAGCGGAAAAGAATTTGCCTCTGGAGTTATCCTCGGCGTCATGCAAAATCTGTGTGTGTGAGACTGCGCCGACTTGGCAGCCGAGTTGCGCTTGCGGCGCTCGCACTTTTCACGACAAGAGGCATCGCAATGAGTACATCAGGAGCCGGCGGACCGCCCGCGGAATCGAAGATGGATACGGCGCGCAAAATAAAAGTACTGACCGAAGTGCCGATGAGCTTCCGGACGGGTCAGAAGGTGGACCCGGCCGACTGGAAGGATTTCGTCCGCGCGCAGAACGATGAACTCAAGACCGGGCCCAATATCGGTGAGCGAGTCCCGGATTTCGATCTCGCCGACCAGAACGGCAAGCAATGGTCCCTGCGCGATCTGATGGGACGCAACGGGCTCTTGCTGGTATTCACGCGCAGCGCAGATTGGTGACCCTACTGTAGAAGCCAGCTCGTCGAGCTGGAACACTCACGCGCGGAACTGGAAAAGCAGGGCGTCAAGGTGGCGTCGATCTCATACGACTCGGCGGCGACGCTCAAGCGATTTAGCGACGCCTACAAGATTGAGTATCCGATGCTGTCGGACAAAGGGAGCGCGGTCATCCGAAAGTATGGAATCCTCAATACCAACATTCCTGAGGGACATCCGTTTTTCGGGATTCCATTTCCGGGGGACTACCTGATCGACGCGAACGGCGTGGTGCGCGACAAAGAATTCCTGCCGAATTACGAGACGCGCCCGGCAGCGTCTGAGGTACTGCTGAAGAATTTCGGTACTGCAGGCGCTCCCGCGATAGCGATCGACGCCGACGACGTCAAAGTGACCATCGCTATGTCGTCGGACCGCGCCGTGCCGGGCCGGGAACTCGGCGTCTCGGCAGCGTTCGAGATTCCCGCGGGATGGCATATCTATGGGCAGCCGCTTCCGGATAACTATGTCGCGACTTCGGTGGAATTCGATTCCGAGACGGTCAGCGCGCAGTCGTTCGAGTTCCCGAAGGCAAGACCGGTTGAATTCAAATCGCTGGGCGAGACGCTCCCGGTGTACGCCGGATCAGTCCGCGCCTTCGGCCGCATCCTCATCAAGTCGAATCTCAAACCGGGAGCATACAAGCTCAAGGGGACGCTTCGGTTGCAAGAGTGCAGCGATCAGATCTGCAAACTGCCGCAGAAGATCGCTTTCGAGATCCCGCTAGCGATCGACGCGATGGTGGCCGGAGCGAAGTAATATCGCGACTGGCTACATCAATTGATATGCGCGGGCGACGTTTTCGCCGAGGATGCCGCGGCGTCCCGATTCATTCATCGGCGCGATCATCCCTTTCAGCTCTTCGAGATAGTTCCCTGGATGGTCGGGATGCGGATAGTCGGTCGCCCAGAAGAACTTGTCCTCGCCAACTATGCCCATCATCGCGGCGATCGTGCGTTCGTCGGGATCGGCTGAGATGTAACACTGGCGCTTGAAGTAGTACGACGGCTTCTCCTTGAGGCGGACCGTCGCGCCGAGTGTGGTGCCGTTGAAGATGGCGTCGCCGCGATCGAGGAAGTAGCCGATCCATCCGGCCTGCGATTCGAGAACTACCACGCGCAGGTTCGGGAAGCGGTCGAAGACGCCGTACTGAAAGAACGTGCCAAACGCGTGCTGCACGCCCTGGCCTGCGAACAGATCGTAGTACCACGCGGCCCAAGCGAAATTGTCGTAGCGATGGTGGATGCCGAAGCTGGCGGGCTCGAAGGTCGGATGAATCGCGAGCGGGACGCCGAGATCCTGCGCGGCGGCAAAGACCACGTCGTGACGCGGGTCGCCGTGCGGGACGCGCGTGATGGTGAAGGGGCAGACGAAGGCGCCCTTGCATCCGTCCTTGACGGCGCGCTCGAGTTCGCGCGCCGCCTCGGCAGGGTCGCCGAGCGATAGATGTGCGATCGGGATCAGGCGTCCGCCGGAGTCGCGGCAGAAGTCGGCGATCCAGCGGTTGTAGGCCTTGCAGTATGCGGCTGAGAGTTCGGCGTCGAAGAGCTCGGCCTCCCACAGCAAGCCGATCGTGGGATAGAGAATCGATTTTGCCATCCCTTCGCGATCGAGCAGCTCGAGCCGTTCCTTCATGACCATCGTGCCGAAGGCCGCGCCCTTGAGGTAAGTGTTCTCGGGTTTCGGCGCAAGCATCCGCACTTGCTCGGGCTTGGCGTCGCCGCGCATCGCGCTCTCGCGCAGCTTGCGCGCGTCCTCGACCTTCTTGCCCATCCCGCCGAGCGAGCCGAGCAGTCCGGGCTGCGTCATCTTGGCGCGCTTGCGATCTATTTCGAGATATTCGAAGCCGTCGTCGCCGACTCGTATGCGCATCGCTCGGTCGCGGTACTTGGGGTCGATATATTTTTCCCAGAGGTCCGGTGGTTCGAGGATATGTCCGTCGCAATCGATAATCATTTCTTCAGCTTTCATAGTATTAACTCCAATAGCCAGTCACTAGTCACTGACTAATCAAAAGATCGCGAGCGGGTTTACCGGCGAGGCGGTGCCGCGCTCGAGGATCAACGGCGCCATCGAGAACATGAACTCGTTGCGGCTGAGACCGGCGGACGCTGACGACACGGCGTCGAGGTCCATGTTGTCGATCAGGTGGATGCCCATCGCGACCAGCGTGCCGACGTGAATCGGGAGGGGGACACCGTCGTAGCCGCTGGGGACGACGTCGCTGACGGCGTCGCAGCCGAGGACGGCGATGCGCCGCTCGTGGAGCCATGGCAGGCAACTTGCGTCGAGGCCGGGCAGGCCGACGCGCATCGGGTCCCATCCGCCTTTGACCTTGCGCATCGCGGCGCGGCCGGTGCGAATCATCAGCACGTCGCCCTCTTCGACGCTGACCTTCTGCGCCTTTTCGGCGGCGTCGAGATCCTGTGGCAAAATTTTCTGGCCGGGCTCCATCCATTCGATTTTTTTGAGCCGCGGCATATCGAGCAGCACGCCGCGACTGACTATTCCGGTGCGGGTGACGTCGATCGCGCATTTCTTTGCGCCGTGCGAGCCGACTTCACTGGCGTCGAAGCCGTTGTACATTTTGTTGTTCCAGAAGACGTGGCAGAGCGCGTCGATATGAGTATTCGCCATGCCATGCGGCGCGATCGCGAAGTAGTCGCCGGCGTAGGGCAGCGCTTCCTCGCGCGAGTCGTGGCCCGCCTGCACCATCAGGTGAGTCACTGGCGACGGATTGTCGGGCGCGGGGATAGTGGCGAGCGGCAACGCCATCGAGACGCTCTCGCCGGTTTGCACGAGGCGAGCGGCGGCCGCGCGTTTTTGATTGGTGATAAAGTTCAGCGCGCCGCGCTGGTCATCCTTGCCCCAGCGGCCCCAGTTGCTGAGCTTTTCGAACATTCCTTTCACGTCCGAAGACGTAAGCTTATCCGCCATGATAATCTCTCCCGCAGAACCGTTTGCGTGGAAAATCCCGTATAGCACGCCCGGCGACGGGCCTGTCAATTTGAACGATCGGTACGGATTCGCGGGAGCAAGAGTTGGGCAACGATTACATCGAAGCGGCGCGCGTCTTTCACGAGGTCACCAAGCATTCGTACACCAGCGTGCGTTCGTCGCCGCACTTCCTCGATTGGGACATCAAGCCGCTCCCCTACAAGATTTATCCGGGCGCCGCGTCGATCCCGCTGCCGCGCGATCTGAGTCTTTCCTCGACGCCCACGCTGGCGGCGCTGTCGTCGTACATGCCGGCGGATTTTTCGGCGCCGATCGACACCGAGGCGCTCACGCGAATCCTGTTTTGTGCCGACGGATTGACGCGGCACCGCCGGATGGGTCCCGACGACTACCACTTTCGTGCGGCGCCCTCGGCGGGCGCGTTGTATCCGATCGAGATTTACGTGGCCGCGTCGGCGGTCGAGGGCCTTGAGACGGGCCTCTACCATTTTTCGCCCGCTGACCTGCGGATGGCCGGGCTGCGTCGCGGCGATTGGCGCAGTTACATTGCCAACGCGACCGGCAGTCGTCCCTCGATTCGAAACGCGCGCGCTGTGATTGCGCTGTCGGCAATCTACTGGCGCAGCGAATGGAAATATCGCGCGCGGGCGTACCGGTACTGCTATTGGGACGCGGGAACGCTGCTTGCGAATCTGCTGGCGGCGGCCGCGGCGGAGGAAATTTCCGCTGAAGTGATCACCGCGTTCGAGGATCCCAAGCTCGAAACGCTGCTCGGCATCGATGGCGACAGCGAGGGCATGATCGCGCTGGTCGCGCTTGGGCATACCGATGAGGCCGCCGCCGCGTCGCCGCATGCGGAGCCGTTGACGCTTGAAACAGTTCCGCTGTCGTCGAACGAGGTCGCGTATCCCGACTTGATCAAGATCCATCGCGAGTCGCGGCTGGTGACCGCTGATGAAGTCGCGTCGGTGTCCGCGGCAAAACTGGATTCAGTTCCGCAGTCGTTGAGCGAGAATTCACTTCGTCTCGAAACGATAACGTCCGAAGAATCGAGCGGACTCGGCGAGACGATTCTTCGACGCGGATCGTCACGCGCGTTTGCGCAGGAGGCGATTAGCGCCCAGGAACTCGCGACGGTCATGGCGGCGTCGAGTGAGCATCCGCACGCTGACTTTCCGGCGTTGACCGACACTTATCTGATCGTCAACGCCGCTGAAGGATTGGAATCCGGCGCGTACTACTACAATCGCGAAGCGCGCGCGTTCGAGTTGCTGAAGGCAGGCAACTTCCGCGGCGAGGCCGGATATCTGTGCCTCGAACAGCCGCTCGGCATGGATTGTTCGGCGCTCCTTGTTTACATGGCCGATCTGGAACGCGCGTTGAATGCGTTTGGAAATCGCGGCTACGGCGATGCGCATCTTGAGGCCGGGATTCTTGGAGGGCGTGCATATCTCGCGGCGTACTCGCTAGGGCGCGGCGCGACGGGACTCACCTTTTATGACGACGATACGACGAAATTTTTCGCGCCGCACGCACAGGGTAAGAGTCCGTTGTTGATGGTCGCGATTGGGGTTCCGCGGTCGCAGAAGAAGGCTTAGGCGCGTGGGTTGCGCGACGACGTCGGCAAAGGAGCGCTACGCGATCTCAGAAACCGGAACCGGCTGCGCGTGCGCGCAGCTGTCCGGAAGCCAGCAGCCATTTGCCTCCCGTCGCTAACGCTCCCGTCGTCAGAGTGACACAAGAAACGCGTTGCTCGCTTCCTCATCGACATACGCCTGCCTATGTTCACTCGATTCGATCCGGCTATTCTTGCGCAGAGGTTGATAGCTGATGAATCTGCCTGAGTTCCAGGGTTTGGATCTCAGTATCGCTCGAGCCCGGATTGCGCTGTCGCTCATCGCGATGCTGTCGTTGTACGTCGATCCCAGCACCGCCGGTGGCCTCTTCCATCTGAACGCTTACGCGTTGACGACCCTGCTCTGCCATCTGGCGTATAGCGTTGGAATGTATTTCGCGCTGAGCCGCGGAATCGGCGACGGGAATCTGCAGGTGCTTTCAACCAGCTTCGATCTGTTCTTCGCCACCGCGGTTGCATTCATAACCGAGGGCCAGACGAGCGCGTCGTACGTATTTTTTGTCTTCGCGATCGTTGCGACCGGAAGCCGCGCGAAGTCGCGTCCGATCGTGACCGTGACGATTTTGAGCGTCGCCCTGTATTTGCTGGTGATCGTCACGACCCGGGGCGTGACCAGTGTTTACGACATGCGGGCCGTGTACCTGGCGATCACAGGGTATCTGATTGGCTTCTTCTCGCAGCAACGATCGCTGTTTGAGGCGCAGGTGCGCGAGCTTGAGACGCGCGCCGAGCGGCAATCGATCGCCCGGTTTCTGCACGACGGTTACGTGCAGGCGCTGGCCGGAGTGAATTTGCGCCTCGAGACCTGCCGCGCTCTGCTGAACCGCAATCGGCCACAGGATGCGCTGCAGGAAATCACCGATCTGCAAAGTGGCGTCGCCCGCGAGTACGACGCGGTGCGGATCTATTTGCGATCGCTCGCCGGTATCGAACAAGGTCCCAGCACCGACCTCGCCGCGCGATCGTCCGATCCAAGCTTTGAAATACGCGCCGAGTTCAGTGGGCGCAGCCTTCTCGGCGAGCATATACTGCAGATCATGCTTGAAGGCTTGCGCAACTCCCGCAGCCACGGACTGGCTAACCGCGTGATGATCGACGTGCACGAGGCCGGCGGCAAAGTCTCGATCACAATCGAGGACGATGGCGTCGGCTTGTCGGACTCGACGTCGCGGCCATGGGCTATCGCCTCGAGGGTTGCGGAGTTGGAAGGCCACATGAGCATGCAAAGCGACGGCAGCACGCGGCTGCATATCGAACTTCCGACCAGCTGAGCATGCCAACGCCGCCGCGCCTTATCATCGCCGATGATCACGCTCTCTTCAGGCAGGGACTGAAGTCGCTGTTGCTGCTGCAACCGGACACGCAGGTCGTCACTGAAATAGAATCTTCCGATGACGTAGAGCCAATTGTTTCGAAGACGGAGCATGACATTCTGCTGCTCGATCTGCAGATGGATCGCTGGATGATGGAAGACATTCCGCAACTCAGCCGCCTGACCAACGTGATCGTGCTGACTGCGAGTGAAAGCGCGGAGAACGGAGTCAGAGCCCTGCGGCTCGGTGCCAAGGGCGTCGTGCAGAAACGATTTGCGATCGAGACGCTGATGATGGCGGTGCGATCGGTCGCCGATGGAATGGTCTGGATGCCGCCGACGGTGCAGACCGAGTTTGCGCGGCAGGAAAGTTCGACCGGCAAGGAATTGACGCCGCGTGAATCCGAGATCGTTCGCTACGTCGCGTCTGGCTTGAGGAATACCGAAGTCGCCGAGCGGCTCTCGATTACCGAGAGCACGGTCAAAACCCATCTCAACAATATTTTTCAAAAGCTTGGCGTACGCGATCGTCTCGAGCTAACGCACTACGCGATCAAGACCGGGATGGTCGCAGTACTCGATCGCAATCGCTGAGCAGTGATGCGTATATGACAGGCATTGCCGCAAGATGCGGCATCGTCATTCTCGCCGAATTTTTCGCGTCTGCAAAAATAACTCTCAGTTATACGAAAGTTTGAAACCTGAGGTGGATCGGTCGATCCATCGATAGGTCTACAACTTGATTCATCGTTGGATGGACTCGTAGACAATCGGATCCGAGGCATACGTCTTGCTCCAAGAGAGTGCTGCGGCGCGATCAAGCATCCGTCGCGCCGCGCGGAGGCGCGCAGGCCAACGCCAAAATCAACCTTGGAGGGAAGACGATCGATGTACTCAGGAGCAACAAGTTTGTGGGACAGAATCCGCGTGGCTTGGCGAGACCCGATGGTCCGCCGCAACGCGGGTTACTTGATGGGCGGCAAGATGATCGGGCTTGGGCTCGTGCTCTTGCTGATTTCGAAATGGTATCTGCCTGCGACGGCATACGCTGACACTGCGCCGGCTTTACCGCCGGCGAATATCAACGCGATCAACACGGTCTGGACGCTGGTCGCTGCGTACCTGGTTTTCTGCATGCAGGTCGGCTTCGTCATGCTCGAATCCGGGTTCGCCCGATCGCGCGAGACCGTCAACATCCTGGTCGAAGGAATCGCCGACACTTGCATCTGCGGCGTGACTTTCTGGCTGTGGGGATTTGCATTCATGTTCTGTCCGGGGACGCCGTGGATCGGCACCACCGGCTTCATGCTGCACGGCCTTGCGCCGACCTACGGCACGACCGGCGTACCGCTGCTCGCGTACTGGGTTTTCCAGTATGCGTTCGCGGATACCTGCTCGACGGTAACTTCGGGCGCAATGATCGGCCGCTGCGATTTCATCGGCGACCTGCTCTACAGCGTCGGAGTAACGGGCTTCATCTACCCGATCATCGGACACTGGGCATGGGGTCCGGACGGATGGCTTGCGAATCTGAACCCGGTTAACTTCCACGACTTCGCCGGATCGACGGTAGTGCACACGATCGGCGGAACGATCTCATTGGCGGGCGCAATCGCACTCGGACCCCGCCTCGGCCGCGTCTTCAAGCGCGACGGCGGACAACCGATGAAGCCGCATGATTTGATCATCGGCGCGACCGGCGGATTGATCCTCTGGTTCGGATGGTACGGATTCAATCCGGGCAGCACGCTGTCCGCGATGGACGCGCAAGGCATCGGCCGCGTCTCGTTCAACACGACGATCGCCGCGTGCTCGGCGGGCCTCACTTCGCTCTTCTATTCGTACATCAAGGGTCAGAAGTGGGATCTCGCGCTGACTGTTAACGGCTTCCTGGCCGGACTGGTCGCAATAACCTGCCCCTGCTACTGGGTCGATCCCGAAGGCGCGTTCCTGCTCGGAATCGGCGCCGGCATCGTGGTGGTCTGGGGCATCGACCTGCTCGAATACCTGCGCATCGACGATCCGATCGGCGCAGTTCCGGTGCATATGATCGCAGGCATCTGGGGCACGCTCTCGCTCGGGCTCTTTGCCGCGGGCAAGTACGGCGCGCCGACTGCGATGGGCGCCGACACCAGCAGTGTTGTCACCGGCCTGTTCTATGGCGGCGGCATGGGCGTCCTGAAAGCACAGATGATCGGCAGCTTCTCGATCACAATCGCGACCTTCGTGTCCTCGATGGCGCTAATGTACGCCGTGAAGTGGGGATTCCGACTGCGCATCCCGACCGAAGGCGAGATCGAGGGACTCGATCTGCACGAGCACGGTTTCCCGGCATATCCGGAATATGTGGTCAACGGCGACGACGGCTGCCCCAAGAGCATCGACGACGTACCAATCGGCAGGCGCACCCTGGCGCGGCCTTCGAAAGCAAAGAAGGTGGCCTAGGATTCTGCGCGATGCGAACTGCGGCACCGAGACTTTACGGGAGTTTTCGATCCGCACGGAACAAACGGGCCGGCCTCAGTCGAAATCAGCCATCGACTCGGGGCCGGCCTGAGCATACGAAGATAGAACGAGGCAGTGATCAAGGCAGCGAAAAAATTTTTGGCGTATCTCGCGCAGCAGCGGTTAAGGCGCAAGGTGATCGGCGCGCTCGAAGTGAATCGGCACGCGGGGGTTCGCAATGACGGCCTCTCGCTCACGCGCATGCGCAACCGGCTCGAGGTCGAGTGGCAGGCCCGAGAGATTCATCCCTGGGATCAAGGTCTGCCGCCAGAGCAATCCGCGCAGAAGTTCGTGCAGCAATGCCTCGAGGATGTGGACGCAGCGATCTCGCGCCTGTTCGCGACGCTGCCGGATACCGATGAAATCGTCCTGCGAGTGCTCGACCCGACTTCCGGAGCGCCGATCGTTGCGGGCACCGTTACTCGCGTTCAGGCCGATGCGGCGGCAGCGGGGTCCGTCGGGATGAAGCTGAAGTCGCTCGGTCTGGTGTATCGACTCGCCAACTGGCAGTTCGAGTCGCTCGGGAACTGAAATAGCGGTCTGCGGATCACCGTGGACCGTCGCTGATGACTGCGCGGTAGGCGGCTGCCTGTTGTTTCAGCAGGCGCATTGCATTTTTCATTCAGATTCATTCGCTTTTGAAATGGCACTCTTCATGCTTTGAGCCCCTGTGCTCCCGCCCGTAACGGGAGTTAACGCGTGCGCGCGGCGGACCACCACCTCCGACCGCGAATCGTAAGGAGGCAAGATGGCTGAAGAACAGAAAAAGATGGTGCCGACCCTCGGCTTGACCGGTGTCACGGTCAACGCGATGGCGCTCATCGCCCCGGGAGCATTCCTGTGGATCACTTTTGTCCAACAGGCGGGTTACGCGTTTCCGTCGGGGATGGCGATGTGGGCCGGAATATTCGTGGCGCTCCTGCTGGCATACGCCACCGCTCTATCGTACTCCGAGCTCGCCAAGCTCTATCCGGGTGCCGGTAGCTCCTACCTGTTTGCGGAACAAGCGTTCCTGAGCAGGACCAAGGCTTACCGGTTCTCGCGCGTGGCGAAGTTCGTAATCGGATGGTCGTCACATCTTTATTACTGGATGTATCCCGGCGTCATGGTCGCCACGATGGGCATCATGATCGGGTACATCGTCGGAACGATCGCGCCGGGATCGATGAACGCCGGAATCCCCGGCCCGGTGTTCATGGCGCTCATCGCGATAATCTTCGCGTACGCTGTGGCGTGGATCGCATTCCAGGGCGTGAACGGATCCACGATGGTCAATATCGCCATCAACGGAATCCAGATCGTTGCGCTGTTGTTTTTCTCGGCGCTCGCGATCGCTTACCGCTCCGCGCATCCCGCGGGTTCGGCGGGTCTGGGGCTCGATGCGAACGGCAACACGGTTGCCGCGACGATCGGCGCCTACGGCATCGCAGGCGATCATCCGTCGCACGCCAGCGCGCTCTCGGTCATCCTGCCGCACAGGTTTGACTGGGTCATGCTGCAGGCGACGGTTGCGATCCTGTTGCTGGTCGGCTTCGAATCAGTGACTTCACTAGGTGAGGAAGCAATCAACCCGACCAAGGATATTCCGCGCGGCGTTCTGCTGTCGCTGACGATCCAGGGGTTGTTCTGCTACCTGATCGAATACTTTGCCGCCAACTATTTCCTGAACAGTGCATACAGTCTTGCGGAGGCCAAAGGATCGGCGGCACCGCTCGGCGACATGATGGTGATCATCGGCAATGCGCTGCTCGGCGGACACGGCACGGCGTTCATGTTGATGGAAGCGCTGACGGTTTTCCTGGCGCTGATCGGCACGACGTTGTCATGCATCAATACTGGTGCGCGCGTGACTTACGCGATGGGCCGCGACGAAGAAGTGCCCGAGCATTTCGGCATGCTGCACGGCGAGAACCTGACGCCGCATCGCGCGATCTGGGTGCTCGCGACCATCTCGGCAGTGCTCGGCGCATACGCAGCGCTGTTCTACTTCGCCGGCGGCTCGGCGCCCGATGACAAGACGATCGCGACGCTGCCGCACAACATCTGGTACGCGATGGGGATGAGCTCGAATGCGTCGCTGTCGGCGCTGCCTAACGGGCTGCTGTTGGTCACGCTCACGTCGAACTTCGGAACCTTCCTGCTCTACGGGTTGACGAACATCGTGTGTATCGTCGCCTACTCGGAGCGGCACGAGTTCCACGGCTTCAAGCACATGGTGGTGCCGGTGTTCGGCGCAATCGCGAACTTTGCGTGCCTCGCCTTCTACATCATCGGACCGCTGGAAGGGCTCGGCAGCGTGAAGGAACCGCTGATGGCGGTCGGCATCTCGGTAATCTGGGGCATGTACGGTGCGTGGTACTTCATTCGTAACTCGAAGAAGAAAGGTAAGGAGACGATTCTCGTAACCAAGCCGGCCTGATTCCCGAACAAGCCGGACTGGCGAATAAATCCTTGGGGCGAGCCGCGAGCGATCGCGGCCCGCCCCTTGGCCGTTGAAACAACTTTAACTTCAAGGCCAAGTTATTCTGGGTATCGCACTGCAAATGGATTCGTCGCCTTCCGCTCCTCCCGCCGTGGAGCAGGCTTTCGAGCTGGCGCTTCTGTCTGATGTCGGCACAACTCGTCCCGACAATGAAGACTCGTGCGGGCATTTCATTGAGAATCCCGACAGCGTGGTGTTCGCGGTTGCCGACGGTGTCGGTGGCTACGAGGGCGGCGAGATCGCCAGCCGCATGGCAATCGACATAACTCTCGAGGCATACCGCGAGAGCCCGCCGGAATGGGGCGCGGCCAAGCGGCTCTACCGGGCAATCACGCGGGCCAACATCGGGATTCACGACAAGGCGCTGACGGTGCCGGAGCTGTCGCGGATGGCGACCACGATGACCGCGGTCGCGGTCGAGAAAGGGATTCTGTCAGCCGTGCACATCGGAGATTGCCGGCTGCACCTCATCCGCCACAGCCAAATCTCGGTGGTCACCAAGGATCACACGATGGTCGCCGGCCAGGTCCGGATGGGAATGATGACGGCGGAGCGCGCGAAGACTCATCCGGAGCGTGGGATGCTGCTGCGCAGCCTCGGGCGCGAGCTGATCGCGTCGATCGATCGGATCACGCTGCCGCTGATGGAGCGCGATCGGCTCGTGCTGTGCAGCGACGGAATGTACAACGTGCTCGACGCCAAGGAACTCGAATCGATTACGCGCGAGGTCGACGCCGAAACGGCCTGCCGCAAACTGATCGATACTGCGAACGAACGCGGCACGCACGACAACGTAACCTGCGCCGTTTTCAGGATGACCTCGCACACCGGGCATACGGCGAGCACCGGCGGATGGCGCGATCGATTGCGCGGACTGTTCGGGCGATAAGGCGGCGGCGCCGTCCTCTTCCATTGGCGGCGCGTCGGATGTTAACGTCCGCTGACTCTTTTCCCCCGAGACGGTCCATCAAATGCGCGAGGTAGGCGTCGGTGAAAACCTCGATCAGTACAAGTTGATCGAGGTGATCGCGCGCAGCGGGATGGCGTCGATCTTCAAAGCAATCGATCAAATAGACGGCAAGACCGTCGCGATCAAAGTCCCCTACATGCAGTTCGAGAGCGACGTGGTTTTCTACGGTCGCTTTCAACGCGAAGAAGAAGTCGGGCGCCGGCTCGACCATCCCGGCATCGTCAAGGTCCTCACGCCAAGAAAAAAAAGCCGGATGTACATCGCGATGGAGTACATCGAGGGCGAGTCGCTGCGCGCGATGATCCGGGACCCCGGACTGCCGCTGGAAAAGGTGCTCGACCTCGCGCGGCAATTGGCGGAGACGCTCGTCTACATGCACGGAGAAGGCGTGGTGCATCGGGACATGAAGCCGGAAAACATCCTGGTGACGGCCGAGGGCAAGACCAAGATCATGGACTTCGGGATCGCGCTCGACGAGTCGGCGCGGAGGCTGACGTGGTCGGGCCTGTCGTCGACCATCGGCACACCTGATTACATGGCGCCGGAGCAAGTCAGCGGGCGGCGCGGCGACGTTCGCACCGACATCTATTCGCTGGGCGTGATCCTTTACGAAATGCTGACCTGCCATCTGCCGTACTCGGGCCCCAACGTTTACAACGTGATGCGCGCGAAGACTGCGGAAGATCCGCAGCCGCCGACGGCGTTCAAGCCCGATCTCGATCCGCATCTCGAAGAGATCGTGCTTCACGCGATCGAGCGCAATCCGCGCGACCGGTATGCGAGCGCGGCTGAGATGCTCGAAGACCTGCGCGATCCGTCGCGCGTCGTGCCGCAGAACCGCGCGGATCGCCTCCATCCGCGCAGTCTCGCGATGCAGAATATGCGCCGCAGGCTTGGCTACGTGGCGTTTTTCACGTCGCTCATCGGGGCCTTTTTCCTTTTGATTTGGCTCGCAAACCGCTACCCGGCAACGCAGTCTCAGCCGCGCCGGTCATATCGAGGACAGACGAGATGATGCCGAGACGATCGCAACTCGGATTGGCCGCCGCGACTGTCAGCGCGCTGATGCTGTTTTCGTCCGTCGCCAGCGCGCAAACCGCAGCGTCATCGCCGCCGCTGGACAATTCGCTTAACCTCGCTTGGCTGCTGATTGCCGGTTTTCTCGTGATGTTCATGCAGCTCGGCTTCGCGATGGTGGAGACGGGATTCACGCGATCGAAGAACGCGGTCAATACGATGGCGATGAACCTGATCATCTACCCGATCGGCGTCATCGGTTTCTGGCTCACCGGCTACGCCTTCATGATGGGGGGCGTTGCGCACTGGCCGTCGCTCGGGATGGGCGCGATCGGCCATCACGAAATTTCGATCACGATCGGCGCCCATTCCTACGGCATCCTCGGCTTCAGCAAGTTCGCACTGCTCAACGTCAGCCGCGATCCCGCCAGCCTCGGAATGTTTATGTTCTCGCTCGTCTTCATGGACACGGCGGCGACCATTCCGACCGGCGCGATGGCCGAGCGCTGGAAGTTCAAAGCGTTCTTCATCTACGGACTGTTCATGTCGATGTTCCTGTATCCGTTGTACGGCAACTGGGTGTGGGGCGGCGGATGGCTGTCGCAGCTCGGGACGAACCTGGGACTCGGCCACGGCCATCTGGATTTCGCGGGGTCGTCGGTCGTGCACATGACCGGAGGAATCACGGCGCTCGCGGGCGCATACATGGTGGGTCCGCGCATCGGCAAGTTCCGGCGCGACGGCGCGATCGGCGCATTGCCGGGACACAACCTGCCAATGGCCGTGAGCGGAACCTTGATCCTCGCGTTCGGATGGTTCGGTTTCAATTGCGGTTCGACGCTAGCCGCAACCGATCCCCGAATCGCGATCATCGCGGCAAACACGATGCTCGCGTCGGCAGCGGGCGCGCTCTCATCGCTGCTCTACCTGTGGCATCGGTACAACAAGCCCGACATCGCGATGGCCAGCAACGGTCTGCTCGGCGGACTGGTCGCGATCACGGCGCCGTGCGCATTCGTAACGCCGGCGGCGGCAGTGTTGATCGGCACGGTGGCAGGATTGCTGGTGGTGTGGGCGGTGCTCGAACTCGAGCGGCGTTTTCGAATCGACGATCCGGTCGGCGCGATCGCCGTGCACGGTGTATGCGGAATGTGGGGCGCGCTGGCGCTCGGCCTGTTCGCCGACGGCACCTACGGCGACGGCTGGAACGGCGTCGCAGGCCCGGTGACCGGCTTGCTCTACGGCGACGCCGGCCAATTTGTCGCGCAGCTGATCGGTGTGACTGTGAACGTAGTCGTGGTATTCGGGCTGTCGATGCTGTTCTTCAAGATTGTCGAGCGCACGGTCGGCAACCGCGTGCTGGTGGAGGTGGAATGGTCGGGGCTCGACGCGCTCGAGATGGGGAGCGACGCTTACCCGCATTCGTAGTACATATCAGCAATCACGCGAGGAGTTATTGCGATGGCATACAACGACATTCTCTACGACAAGCGCGACAGTGTTGCGACCATCACGATCAATCGGCCGCACGCGATGAACGCGGCCACGATCAAAACTTATGACGAAATGATCGACGCGTTGCGCGACGCCGAGGCGGACGACAACGTGCGGGTGGTCGTGCTGACGGGCGCGGGTCGCGCGTTTTGCGCAGGCGACGACGTCAAGGAAATTTTTCTCAACCCCGAATTCCGCGACGCCAAGCCTGCTCAGCGAACGTTGGTCGAGGAATGGCGCGAGCATCGCCCCGTCGCGCTCGACTTGCTCGTCACCTATCCGAAGCCGACCATCGCGTCGGTCAACGGCGCCGCCGTCGGCTACGGCTGCGACATCGCGCTGATGTGCGACATGCGCGTGTGCTCCGACCAGGCGCGCTTCGGCGAAGTCTTCATCCGGCGCGGATTGATTCCCGAGGCCGGCGGATTACTGATCTTGCCGCGACTCGTTGGACTCGCACGCGCGTACGAACTGATCCTGAGCGGCGACATAATCGACGCGGCCGAGGCCGAGCGAATCGGGATGGTGAACAAAGTCGTACCACACGCGCAACTCGGGGAAGCGACCGCAGCGTTCGCGAAAAAGATCGCCGCGCAGGCCCCGCTCGCACAGCGCCTCGCCAAGGAAGCTTTGCGCGTCGGACTAAATCTCAATCTGCCGTATTTTTTCGACTACCAGCGCCACGGCCAGCACCTGATGCTGACCTCGAAAGATCATCTTGAGGGCGCGAAGTCGTTCGTAGAGAAGCGCGCCGCGAACTTTAAAGGCGAGTAGCTTAAGGTGCCAGCTTGAACAGGACGCGCAAGCGGGCGCATAGGTCGGCGCGTCCCAACAGGTTGGTGCTGTCAACGAACTGATCGACGCCGCCGATTCCGTTTGCCGCCGCGTAGATGCGTTTCAATTCGTCGTCGGCGATCGCGTCGCTGACTGCTTTCGAAAATCTACCTGCTCCGAGCACGCGGTAGGGACGCTCGTGGAACTGCATCGTCGAAGGGTCAAGCGTTTCAGTGACGCCGAGCGCGTTGTGCATCCGCGCGACTGCCTCGTACGCAGCGCTCAGATGCGTCTCACGATCCTGCCACGAACTCGCCGACATCACAGCGTGCAGGATCGGGTTCAACCGGGGTCCGCAAGCGAGACGTGAGAATGCAGTGCCCAGCCATTTGCTGTACGGCGCGTAGCGGCGCTCCATCAAGAGGCACAAGCGCATCAGGTCGCGGACCAGCCTTCCGGCGACGAGCCGCGAGCCGAGGTCATCGCCCTGTTCGCCGCATCGACCCACGAAATGTTCGTCCTGCGCGATTCGGTACCAGCCTGCTGCCATCATGAACAGCCAGACGTCGCGCGGATACCATGCGAGTGTTTTGCGGAGCGGAATCAGCGCACCCAATCCATCGTGAAAGACTTCGCCGCTGGTGATTTCCAGAAGTTTCTGCTGCGACATCAACAGCCAGTTGATGGAATCGAGCGTTTGGCCAGCTTCGATGTTGAGCATCATGCGAACGAATTCGGAAACCGTGTGTATATACACATGGTGATCGATGTGTCCCGCTTCGCCGGGCACCATCGAGCGCACACCGTTCGGATCGGCCTTGGAGAAACTTGTCGAATAGCCGCGGAACGTCGTCGGCAGATGTCTCGTCAACGCGTCGGTGATATGCGATCCGATCTCTGCGCGATCCTCGTCGTCAAGGAAGAGCATGAGGCGCGGACCCCATTCATGATCAGTCGAACGCTCCGAGTCGTGGCCGAGAACGTCAGAGCCGTAGCCTATAAGCGCCGCCGAATATTTCAGCCGCGCAAAGTTCGTCGCGAGGATCGGCGCGACCGCCTCGCGATAGAACGCCCGGTTGAGCTCAAGACCTGGAACAAAATCCGCCATATTTGGGACTATACGATCTCTAAATCCCGAATTGCATCGGTCTGGCGCGTTATACGAAACTCCTTTCCTTCAACGCTGCCCATCGCGACAGCAGATAGAAAGACCGGTGACCGTCCGATTTGCACCTGCATTTCTTCGGCGCACTCAGGGTTGACCTGAACAAACCCATGTTTTATTATGCAGTTACCTTACAAACACTTGACACAATTTCGTTTTCCTTCTAAGTTCATCGATTCGCGACGAGGATAACCTTATGAAATTCGGTGGAGATTCCCCCGAACTCGATGCTATTGACCTGCAGATCATTGGCCTGCTGCAGGAACACGGCAGGATTCCGCTGGTCAAACTCGGTGAGCAAGTCGGCCTGTCGGCACCGTCGGTCAACGAGCGCGTGAAAAAGCTCGAAGACAGTGGAGTGATCATCGGCTATCACGCGGCTGTCGATGCGACGCGCCTCGGCAAGGACGTCACCGCGTTCATCGGCGTGTCGATCGCGCATCCGAAAACAATTTCGCTGTTCGAGGAGTCCGTCGCGCTGCTCGACGACGTCCTCGAATGCCATCACGTCACCGGTCAGCACACGCTGATGATGAAAGTCAAAACCGAAAACACTTCGTCGCTCGAGCGGCTCATCAGCACGATCCGCTCGATCGAGGGAGTGGCGCGGACGGAGACGATGGTGGTGCTGTCGACGCATACCGAGCGCGGTTTGATTTCGCCGCACGTCAACGGCGACGCGAGCGAGCCGGTGAACGGCAGGCGGCATCGGCACGCCTCCGCGAAATCTGCGCCCCCGGATTCAAGGCGGGTGTCATGATGCACAACTACCGAAGCATTCCGAAAAAGCAGGGCCTCTACGATCCAGCGCATGAGCACGACGCGTGCGGCGTCGGCTTCGTCGTGAACATCAAGGGCGAACGCTCGCATGACATCGTGGCCAAGGGCTTGGAGGTGCTTAACAACCTGACGCATCGCGGCGCGTGCGGATGCGATCCGCGCACGGGCGACGGCGCTGGAATCCTGTTGCAGATTCCGCACGAGTTTTTCGCGAGCGAAGCGGCGCGGCTCGGCTTCAAACTTCCCTCGGCCGGTGAATACGGCGTCGGCCAGGTTTTCCTGCCGCTTGACGCGGTCAAGCGCAAGGAGTGCGAAGACGCGTTCGAGAAAATCGTAATCGAGGAAGGGCAGCGAGTCCTCGGCTGGCGCGATGTGCCGGTGGTCGAGTCGGCATGCGGCGATATCGCGAGGCGAGGGATGCCCGCGATTCGGCAGGTCTTCATCGCGCGCAGCGCCGACCTTGTCGACGTCGAGGCGCTCGAACGCAAGCTATACGTCATCCGCAAGCGCGCGATGACCGAGGCTGAAAAACTCGGCCTGTTCGATCCGGAACTATTCTATTTTTGCAGCCTTTCGTCGCTGACCCTCGTGTACAAGGGGCAGTTGATCTCGACGCAGCTACCCGAGTTCTTCCCCGACCTGCTCGACGTCGCATTCAAGAGCGCGCTCGCGATGGTGCATCAGCGGTTCTCGACCAACACGTTCCCGAGTTGGGACCGCGCGCATCCGTACCGCTTCATGTCGCATAACGGTGAGATCAACACGCTGCGCGGCAATATCAACTGGATGGTTGCGCGCCAGAAACTTTTCTCTTCGCCGCTGTTTGGCGACGACATCAAGAAGCTGCTGCCGATCGTCGAGCCCAACGGCAGCGACTCCGCAACTTTCGACAATTGCCTCGAACTTTTGATTCGCACCGGCCGTTCGATCCCGCACTCCGTGATGATGATGATTCCGGAAGCGTGGCAGAACGACCGGCAGATGAGCGACAGCAAGCGCGCGTTCTACAACTTCCATTCGTGCATGATGGAGCCGTGGGACGGGCCGGCGTCGATCGCGTTCACCGACGGAATCAGAATCGGCGCGGTGCTCGATCGCAACGGGCTGCGCCCGTCGCGCTACACGGTGACCAAGGACGGGCTGGTCGTGATGGCGTCGGAGACCGGCGTGCTCGAGATTGCGCCGGAGAACGTCGCGCACAAGGGACGCCTGCAACCGGGCAGAATGTTTCTGATCGACACCGCGCTCGGCCGAATCGTGCAGGACGAGGAGATCAAGGAGTCGATAGCGGCGCGACAGCCGTATCGCGAATGGATCGAAAGCAGTCTCGTCAAGCTCGAGTCGCTTCCCGAAGCAGCGGGCGCGCCTGCGGTTGAGTGTTTCGAAGCGGACGAGTTGCTCAAGCAGCAGCAGTCGTTCGGTTACACGATCGAGGATCTGAAAATGATTCTCGCGCCGATGGCGACCAACGGGCAGGAGCCGGTTGGCTCGATGGGCACCGATACGCCGCTCGCGGTGCTCTCGAACAAATCGCAGCCGCTCTACAACTACTTCAAGCAGTTGTTCGCGCAGGTGACGAATCCGCCGATCGATCCGATTCGCGAGGAGCTGGTGACTTCGACCGAGACCACGATTGGCGCGGAGGATAATCTGTTCGAGGAATCGCCGCGCCATTGCCGCCAGCTTCAACTCCAGCAGCCGATTCTTACCAACGAGGAGCTCGAACGAATCAAGCGGCTGAACGTCGAGGGACTGCGCACGATCACGCTGCCGACGCTGTACCGCGTCGCGGATGGTAATTCGGGACTTCGTAGCGCGCTCGACGCTCTTTGCAAAGGCGCGTCCGACGCGATCGCGTCCGGCTACACAATAATTGTGCTCTCGGATCGCGGGGTGAATGCGGACCATGCGGCGATTCCCGCGCTGCTCGCGACCGGCGCCGTGCATCATCATTTAATTCGCGAAGGCACGCGCACGCGCGCCGGCCTCGTCGTCGAGTCAGGCGAGCCGCGTGAGGCGATGCATTTCTGCCTGCTCGTCGGCTACGGTGCGGGCGCCGTCAACCCGTACCTTGCGTTCGCGACGATGGCCGGGATGATTCGCGACGGCCAACTGCGCGACATCGATGAAGACACGGCTGTCCACAACTTCGTCAAGGCCGTCGGCAAGAGCATCACGAAAGTCGCGTCCAAGATGGGCATCTCGACGACGCAAAGTTACCGCGGCGCACAAATCTTTGAGGCGATCGGACTGTCGGAGGAAGTGATCGACAAGTACTTCACCTGGACGCCGTCGCGGGTAGCGGGCGTCGGACTCGATGCGATCGCGCGCGAGACGGCGCAGCGGCACACCTATGCGTACAAAGTCGCGACGAATCTCGACGGCGATCTCGACGTCGGCGGGCAGTACCAATGGCGCCGCGCCGGCGAGTTCCACATGTACAACCCGAACACGATCGCACGCTTGCAGCATTCGGTGCGGTCGGGAAGTTTCCGGCTGTTCAAGGAATATACGAAGGCGGTTGACGAACAGAGTCGAGTGCTCGCGACGCTTCGATCGCTGCTCAAGTTCAATTCCAGCCGGCCGTCGGTGCCGCTCGAAGAAGTCGAGCCGGCTACGGAGATCGTCAAGCGCTTCAAAACCGGCGCTATGTCGTTCGGATCGATCGGCAAAGAGGCGCACGAAAATCTCGCGATCGCGATGAACCGGATCGGCGGCAAGAGCAACACCGGCGAGGGCGGCGAGGATCCCGCGCGATTCGTGCGCGATGCTAACGGCGATTTCCGGCGCAGCGCGATCAAGCAGGTTGCGTCGGCGCGCTTTGGCGTCACCAGTCATTACCTCGTCAACGCCGACGAGTTGCAGATCAAGATGGCTCAGGGAGCCAAGCCGGGCGAGGGCGGGCAGCTTCCCGGTCACAAGGTCGACGACTTCATCGCGAAGATTCGCTACTCGACGCCCGGCGTGGGATTGATCTCGCCGCCGCCGCATCACGACATCTACTCGATCGAGGATCTCGCGCAGCTGATCCACGATCTGAAGAATTCCAACAATCGCGCCCGGATCAGCGTAAAGCTCGTTGCAGAAGTTGGCGTCGGCACGATTGCGGCGGGCGTCGCGAAGGCCAAGGCCGATGTCGTGCTGATCAGCGGCTACGATGGCGGGACCGGCGCGTCTCCGCTGCAATCGATCAAGCATGCGGGGATTCCGTGGGAGCTCGGCCTTGCCGAGACGCAGCAGACGCTGGTGATGAACGGCCTACGCGGACGTATCAACGTCGAGACCGACGGCCAGCTCAAGACCGGCCGGGACGTCGCGATCGCCGCGCTGCTTGGCGCCGAGGAATTCGGTTTCGCGAGCGCGGCACTGGTCGCCTCGGGATGCATCATGATGCGCGTCTGCCATCTCAACACGTGCCCGGTCGGCATCGCGACGCAGGATCCGGTGTTGCGCGAAAAGTTCGCGGGCAAGCCCGAGCACGTCGTGAACTTCATGATGTTCATCGCGGACGAGCTGCGCGAATACATGGCGCAGTTGGGTTTCCGCACCGTGGCCGAAATGGTCGGTCACGTCGAATGCCTCGACGCCAACGAGGCGATTGCGCACTGGAAAGCGCGCAACGTCGATCTGGCGAATATCCTTCGTCGGCCCGATGTCGGCCCCGACGAGCCGCTGCATTGCGTCGAGCTTCAGGATCACGGGCTCGACAAGGCGCTCGACAATCAGATCATCGAGCTTGCGAAAGACGCGCTCGAGCATCGCGAGCCGGTCGAAATTCATCTTCCGATTCGCAACGTGAACCGCACCGTGAGCACGATGCTGTCGGCGGAAGTGTCGCGACGCTTCGGCGCGGAAGGACTGCCGCCGCACACGATTCAGGTTCATCTGAAAGGTTCGGCCGGCCAGAGTTTCGGCGCGTGGCTCGCGCCCGGGGTCGCGCTTCATCTCGAAGGCGACGCTAACGACTACTGCGCCAAGGGGCTGTCGGGCGGGTTCGTCGCGGTGCGGCCGCCGCGGCAATCGACCTTCAAGGCCGAGGACAACATCATCATCGGCAACGTCGCGCTATACGGCGCGACCGGCGGCGAGGCGTTCTTCAGGGGCGTTGCCGGCGAGCGATTCGCGGTGCGCAACAGCGGCGCACACGCGGTCGTAGAGGGCGTAGGCGATCACGGGTGCGAGTACATGACGCGCGGGCTGGTCGTGGTACTCGGCAAAACCGGCCGCAACTTCGCAGCCGGCATGAGCGGCGGCGTGGCGTACGTGCTCGACGAAGACGGATCGTTTGCCTCACGCTGCAATCCCGGCATGGTCGAGCTTGGTCCGGTCAGCAATCCGGATGAGCTCAAGCAGTTGCACGCGCTGATCGCGCGGCATCACCAACATACGGACAGCGAGGTCGCGCGGCGAATCCTCGACAAGTGGGACGACTATGTCCCGAAATTTACGAAAGTGTTGCCGACTGAGTATCGCATGGTGCTCGAACGGCAGCATCTCAACATGAACTCCGACCTCGCGCGGCTGGCGGCAGTTTAGGTTTTCGATGGGCAAGATTACCGGCTTCATGGAGATCAATCGCGAGACTCCCTCGCGGCGTCCGGTCGGCGAACGCCTGAAGGATTGGCGCGAGTTCGACCTCAAGATGCCCGAAGAGAAGCTGCGCGCGCAGGGCGCCCGCTGCATGGACTGCGGAATCCCCTTCTGCCACAAGGGATGCCCGCTGGGGAACATCATTCCCGACTGGAACGATCTCATTTACCGAGGCCGATGGCGCGAGGCGATCGACCGGCTGCATGCGACCAACAATTTCCCGGAATTTACCGGCAGGATTTGTCCCGCGCCGTGCGAGGAAGCCTGTGTCCTCAACATCAACAACGATCCCGTCACCATCAAACTGATCGAGAAGAACATTATCGATCACGCATGGGCGGAGAAGTGGATCGCGCCAATGCCGGCGGCACGCAAATCAGGCAAGCGCGTCGCAGTCGTAGGATCGGGACCGGCCGGGCTGGCGTGCGCGCAACAACTCACGCGAGCCGGGCATTCGGTGACGCTTTACGAGCGGTCGGATCGCGTCGGCGGCTTGCTCACCTACGGCATCCCGGACTTCAAGCTGGAAAAATGGATCGTCAACCGGCGCGTCGAGCAGATGAAGGCCGAGGGTCTCGAGATTGTTACCAACTGCCGCGTCGGCATCGACATCCACGCCGACGAGATGCGGTCGAAGTACGACGCTATTGTGCTCACGATGGGCGCGACCAAGCCGCGTGACCTGCCGATTCCTGGACGCGAGCTGAAGGGAATCCATTTCGCGATGGAATTCCTGCCGCAGCAGAACAAACGCAATTTCGGCGACGCACTCGATCCGGCTGCGGAGATCACCGCGAACGGAAAGCGCGTCGTCATTCTTGGTGGTGGCGACACGGGGTCGGATTGCCTCGGCACTTCGAATCGGCAGGGCGCGATCGTCGTGCATCAGTTCGAACTGCTCCCGATGCCGCCCGACAAGCGCACCGACGAAATGCCGTGGCCTGACTGGCCGATGATCATGCGCACCTCGAGCTCGCACGAAGAAGGCGTGCAGCGCGACTGGAGCGTGAACACGAGCAAGTTTTCCGGCGAAAACGGCGTGGTGAAAAAACTCCACGGCGTGCGGCTCAACTGGAAGCGCGACAACGGGCGCATGGTGATGGAGCAAATTCCCGGCACGGACTTCGAGATCGAGTGCGACCTCGTGCTCCTTGCGCTGGGATTTCTCGGCCCCGAGCCCGACGGAATAATTTCAGAGCTTGGGTTGAAGCTAGATCCACGCAGCAACGTGCAATGCGAGAATTACATGTCGAGCTTGCCGGGAGTGTTCGCCGCCGGTGACACGCGACGCGGACAATCGCTGGTCGTGTGGGCAATCTGGGAGGGACGCGAAGCCGCGCGCGCGGTCGACGCGTACCTGATGGGAGAGACCTTCCTGCCGTCCAGTCCCGAGCTGTGATGATTCGGTTGTACGACTATCTGGCGTCGGGCAATGGCTACAAGGTTCGCCTGCTACTTACCCAGCTCGCAATTCCGTTCGAGCGGATCGAACTCAACATCGTGAAGGGCGAAACACGCACGCCCGAATTTCTCCGCAAATTTCCGAACGGCAGAATTCCTGCCGTCGAACTTGATGATGGAAAGCTGCTGTTCGAGTCGAACGCGATAATCTCGTACTTCGCGGACGGCACGCCGTACCTCCCGAACGATCGTTATCAGCGCGCTCAAGTTTTTCAGTGGCTCTTTTTCGAGCAGTACAGCCACGAACCGTACATCGCGAGCGTTCGATACCTGGTGATTCATCCCGACGTGCAGGATCCTCGTCGTACGATTCTCGACACGTTGATGCGCCCGCGCGGATACGACGCGCTCGCCGTGATGGAAGGACATTTGAAGTCCCGCGAATGGTTCGTGGGTGAGCGTTACTCGATTGCCGACATCGCGCTCTACGCCTATACCCATGTCGCGGGCGAAGGCGGTTTCGACCTGGCGAGCTATCCGGCGATTCGCACATGGCTCGATCGGGTAAAGTCGCGGCCTCGTTACATTCCGATCACGCAAGCCTGAGTTTCAGCGGCGCAGGCCCATCGCGTCGAGCTTGCGAATCACCCACTCGATTCGATCCTCGCCCCAGAACGGTTCGCCGTCAACGATGAACGTGGGCACGCCGAAGATTTTGTCGCGATCGGCCTCGGCAAAGCATTCGTCGAGGTCGGCGCGCGCGTCGGTGTCTGCATAGCGAAGGAATTCCGCGGCATCGAGACCGACTTCAGCGACGATTATCGAAATCGCATCGCGACTTTCGACATTGAGTTCCTGCTTCCAGAATCGGTCGAACACAAGATTCGAGTAGGGTTGGAACTGTCCATTCTTGGCCGAGAAGAGACCGCCGTAGAACGCCAGCCGCGCGCTGAAAATCTTTTTTGGTGGATAGACAACGAGCCCACGTTCCTTGGCGATTCGGCGTGCGTCGATATAGAGGTAGCGAACTTTGCGGCGGTCGGCATCCTCGCGATCGAGCGGGCCGTAAACTTTTCTGATGTTCACGCCGTACGGGATGAAGCGCACGCGCACGTTGTGAGACTGCTCGAGATCGTATGCGGGCCGCATCGCCAGGTACGAATACGGACTCGTGTACGCGAAATAGAGCTTGACTTCCTGAAGGGTCAATGCGACGCCATCGCGAGGAAATCGGCCAGATGGATGACTTTGATTTTCGATCCGCGGCGGCGAAGTTCGGCGGCGATTTGAAACTCGCATCCGGGATTCGCCAGCACCACGTAGTCGGCGCCGGTCGCGACGATGTTATCGGCTTTGCGCCGCGCCAGTCCACGCGCCATCTCGGGCTCGGTCAAATTGTACGATCCGGCGGAGCCGCAGCAGAGATCAGACTCGGGCATCTCGACCAGAGTGATGCCGGGAATCGAGGCGAGCAGTTTGCGCGGCGCTTCGCGCACTCCGAGTCCGTGCGCGAGATGGCAGGCGTCGTGATAAGTGACGCGGCCATGAAAATTGCGCTTCGGATTCGCCGGCGCGTCGAGCAGCAACGAGCTCAGGTCACGGACTTTCGAAGAGACCGCGCGCGCCTCTTCGGCGAACTCTGTTTCATCTTTGAGCAGGTCGCCGTACTCGGCGATTGCAACGGAACATCCCGAGGCAGCCGACAGGATTGCGTCGGCGCCGGAATTCTTCAGCGCGCGGACATTGGCGCGAGCAAAGTCGTGCGCTCGCGACTTGTTGCCTGAATGCAGATCGAGCGCTCCGCAACACGCGGTTGGTTCAAGTTGAACGACGCGATAACCCGCGGCGGCAAGCAGGCGTTCGCTGTTCAGATTCTCGGAGTTCGCGAGCACCTGAGCCACGCATCCGTGATGCACGACGACAGTCGGTGCGTCGGCGCTCCGCGCGACTGTTGCCTCGCTCGCGAGCGGACGCGAGTCGGCTTCAAGCGACGGGAGAAGATCGAGCCAATCGCGAATCGTCCGCGGGATGATGGCTCTGAGAGCAGCCCTCAGGTTCAAGCTGTCGATAAGTCTTAGTGGGGCGAGGAGAAGACCGAGGCGATTCGGATACGGGAATATCGCGCTGACTGCTCGCCGTTTGACCGCATCGACGAAGCCCCGGCGATGATTGCGCTCGACGAACGACCGTGCGCCTTCAATCAGGCGGCCATAGTGAACGCCGGATGGACAGGCAGTTTCGCAACCGCGGCATCCGAGGCACAGGTCGAGATGACGAGCGGCGTCATCGTCGAGATCGATGCGGCCTTCGGCGATCGACTTCATCAAATAAATTCGGCCGCGCGGCGAGTCCATCTCGCATCGCGTCACAACGTACGTCGGGCAAGCCTCGGCGCACAGGCCGCAGTGGACGCAGTCGAAGAGCAGGTCGTAGTCGCAGACGTCGCGGGTCGGACTTAGTGGCGTGAGGTCTGCGTCGGCCACTAGATTCCTCCCACGAAGCATCCGGGGTTGAAGATCCCGGCCGGATCGAAGGCCGCCTTGAGCCGGCGCATCAGCGCGAGCGCGCCGCCGTTCGGAGTGTCGAAGAATTCCAGGGAATCACGAATGTCGGGCGCGGCGGAAATCAATCGAAGATTTCCGCGAGCCGCGCGCGCAACTTCACGCCATCGCGCGACGGTTCTCGCCGCCGCTTCGTTTGAAAGGTCGTCTGCGAGAACTATCTGCGCCACGCCGGAACCCGCATGAGCGCGAAATTCGGCGCCACACGCGTCCAGCGCTCGCGCGAGATGTGCAGGAGGAACTGAGATTTGCGCGGCAAGCGGGGTCGACAGGAAATCGATATCGCGCAGCCGCTCGTAGTTTTGAAGCGCGGCACTCCCGTCGAGAATTTCGCCGCGCGCACGGAGCAAGTCCTCGATCCGCTCGGCCTGGTAGCCAATCTCCAGCGGACTGCCAGAGAAGCCAGCCAGAAGTAGAAACTGACTTGTGGAATTGAAGCGCGCCGCTAGAGCTGGACTGAGAATATCCAGATTACTCAGTGGGAGCGCGTCATTGAGTATCAAGGCGGAGGCGAACGCTTCGGTCGCCAGCGCGTAAGGAACGATTGCAAGACAGTACGCCGGCGGAATTGGACGCACCTTGAATGTCGCCTCTGTCACGATTCCCAGTGTTCCGAATGAGCCGCCCATCAGTTTCATCAAATCATAACCAGCGACGTTTTTGACTACGCGCCCGCCGCCGTGAATGAGGTTGCCACCATGGCCGACGAAGCGGACTCCGATCAGCAGGTCGCGCGAGGTACCCTCGGAAAGGCGAAGTGGTCCTGCATGCGTGGCGCCGATTAAGGATCCGAGAGTTGTCACCGCGGGCTTGCAAGGATCGACCGGAAGGCGCTGGCCGGCAGCTGCCATCGCGTCATTCAGCGCCCCAATTGTGATTCCCGACTCCGCGACAACTGTCATGTCGTGCGGTTCGTGGGCAACAATTCGCGCGAGCCGGGCTGTCGAGATTCCGATCGCGACGGGCGTGTGCCGGATCGACGCGAGCGTGCGTCCCGCACTGATAGGCGCCAACGCGATTTTGTCCGCCTCGCACACGCGGACGATCTCGCAGATTTCCTGGACCGAAGCAGGTTCGACGATCGTCTCGGCCGCGCGGTGTTCGAGAGAGTTCGGTGCGCGGACGTTCTCGCCGCCGACGATAGAGCCGAGACGGTTCGCTAGCTCTGAGGAATTGGTGGCGGCCACGACTTTCGGTGGAGCGGCTAGATCGGGACCTGACGGCGTGGCGTTGCAACCTCTACGCATGCGCCGGGCTGCGGGATCACCTTGCCGGGATTGGATCGCTCGAGCGGATCGAACACGTGACGCAATTCGGTCATGACGCGAAGATCGTCCGGCGAGAACATCAGCGCCATCTCGCCGATTTTTTCGACACCGATTCCATGCTCGCCGGTGAGGCTGCCGCCCATCTCGATGCATGCTTTGAGGATGTCGCGTCCGGCATCGATGGCGCGCCGAACCTGATCGGGATCGCGCTCGTCGTAGAGAACTATCGGATGCAGATTGCCGTCGCCCGCATGAAAGACGTTGCCGATGCGCAAATCGTAGCGGCGGCTGACATCCGCGATTACTCGCAAAATCCGCGGCAAACAGGTCCGCGGCACGACGCCGTCCTGAGTCGCGTAATTCGGCGCCAGCCGCCCGACGGCTCCGAAAGCCCGTTTGCGAGCCTTCCACAGCAGCGCGCGCTCCGCTTCGTCGCGGGCGAGCCTGACGCTCGACGCGCCGGCCGCATTGACAGTTTCAGTGACTTGGTCGGCATAAGCTGTCAGTCCGGCTTCGAGACCTTCCAACTCGATGATCAGCACCGCGCCAGCGTTGAGCGGCAGTCCGACATGGAATGCCTCCTCGACGGCGCGAATGATCAGCTGATCCATCATCTCGAGTGCGGCCGGCACGATTCCCGATGCGATTATCATCGAGACTGCGCGGGTCGCGGTATCGGCGTCGGGAAAGGCGGCCAGCAGCGTGCGATGATTCTCGGGCTCGCGCATCAGTTTGAGCGTTGCGCGCGTGACGATTCCCGTCGTGCCTTCAGCGCCGACCACCGCACCGACCAGGTCGTAGCCGCATCGCTCTTCGGCCGGTCCGCCGAGCTCGACGACCTCACCGTCGGGCAGCACGAGCTCAAGCGCGAGCACGTGATTAGTAGTGACTCCGTACTTCAAAGTGTGAGGCCCGCCGGAATTCTCGGCGATGTTGCCGCCGATCGTGCACGCTACTTGCGACGAGGGATCAGGCGCGTAGAAATATCCTTTCGACTTGACGGCGTTGGTGACGTGCAGGTTGACGACACCACTTTCGGCCACGACGCGCCGATTTTCGTGATCGACATCCACAATGCGATTCATCTTCGACGTGCAGATCATTGCCGGTGCGTTGAGCGGCAGGCATCCGCCGGAAAGACCGGTCCCCGCGCCGCGCGGAACGAACGCGACGCCGCGACGATGGAGCGCGCTGAGGATGGCGCTCAACTGCGCGGTCGAGCGCGGGAGCAGTAGCACGTCGGGGGCGCTTTTCTCGACGGTCCATCCGTCGCACTCGTAAACTTTCAGCTCGGTGGCGCGCGAGACGATCCCGTCTGCGCCCAGAATCTCGCTAAGTTCGTCGAGCAGTTTGCGATCGATGGCACTCATTAGATTGGGGCGGCGCGTTTATCTCCCGCAGCACTCTACCACGACCGGCGCTTTTGCGGTTGATCCTTCGCGGTCATAATAGCAAGGTTCGATTTCAGCAATCCCGTCGAACGATTGGAAGGAGAAACACAGGTGGCGGATTCATTTCCAGAATTGAGGCCGGCAGCGCGGATTCTGCTTGGTCCCGGCCCGTCTAACGTAAATCCGCGCGTGATGAAAGCGATGGCGTCGCCGGTCGTCGGTCATCTCGATCCGGATTTCCTCAAGGTGATGGAGAACATCAAGAAGCTGCTGCGCATCGTGTTTCGCACCAGCAACGAGATCACGTTTCCCGTCTCGGGCACGGGTTCGGCCGGGATGGAAACAGTGATGGCGAATCTGATCGAGGACGGCGACGAGGTCGTGGTCGGCGTCAACGGCGCGTTCGGCGCGCGGCTGGCGGAAGTCGCGTCGCGACTCGGCGCAAAAGTTCACAAGGTCGAGGCGGATTGGGGAACGATCGTCGAGCCGGCAAAGGTCGCGGCCGCGTTGAAGTCGGCGAAAAATCCGAAGCTGGTCGCAGTGGTGCATGCCGAGACTTCGACCGGGATTCATCAGCCGATCGAAGAAATTGCGACGCTGGCGCATCAGCACGGCGCGATGATGGCGATCGACGCGGTGACGTCGCTCGCATGCGTGCCGGTCGAGATCGACAAGTGGAAAATCGACGCGTGTTACAGTTGCACGCAAAAAGGACTCGGCGCGCCGCCGGGGCTATCGCCGGTGACGTTCAGCGAGCGCGCGATGGAGTCGGTGCGCAAGCGCAAAACGAAATGTAGATCGTGGTATTTCGATGTTTCATTGATCGAACAATACTGGGGGCCGGATCGGCTGTACCATCACACGGCGCCGATCACGATGAACTACGCGCTGTACGAGGCGCTGCGAATCGTTGTCGAGGAAGGGTTGGAAGCGCGATGGCGGCGGCATCGCATCAACGCGACCGCGTTCCAGGCCGGAGTGCGCGCGATGGGATTGCTGCTCGCCGCGCAGGAAGGATATCGGCTGCCGCAGCTCACGACGATCGCGGTGCCGGCCGGAATCGACGATATGAAGGTGCGATCGGAATTGCTGCGCCTCTTCAACATCGAAATCGCGGCCGGGCTCGGACCGCTCAAGGGCAAGATCTGGCGCGTCGGCCTGATGGGCGAAGGCTCGCGGCGCGAAAACGTGATGCTGGCGCTGAACGCGCTCGAAGAAATTCTCGGCTCGATGGGATTCGAGATCGCGCGGGGTAGGGCGCTGACGGCGGCCGAGGATGCTTACAGCGCCGAGGGAACGGGAGCCGGCGAGCCGCCTGCCGAGGCGCCATGAAGATGTACGACTTCACGCTCGCGCCGAGTCCGCGGCGCGTGCGGATCTTCCTCGCAGAGAAGGGGATCGACGTCGATCTCGTGCAAGTCGATATCATGCGCAACGCCAATCGCACGCCCGAGTTCTACAAGAAGAATCCGCTCGGCTCTCTGCCGATTCTCGAACTGGACGACGGCAGTTGCCTGTCGGAGAGCGTCGCGATTTGCCGTTACTTCGAGGAGCTTCAACCGGAGCCGCCGCTGTTCGGCATCGGTGCTCGCGACAAGGCGCTAGTCGAGATGTGGAATCGCAGAGTCGAACTCGAAATCTTCGCGCCGGTCGGCCACGTCTGGTCTCATCTGAGCAAGGTCGCGGAAGGACGAGGTCGGCGGATACCGCAGTTCGGCGAGATTCAGAAGCGCGCGGTGATCGATCGCATCGTCTGGCTGGATACGGAGTTGAGGAATCGCGAATTCATCGCAGGCGACAGGTACTCGATCGCAGACATCACAACACTGTGCATGATCGATTTCGCGCGGACCGTGGATATTCGGATTCAGCCGGAACAGACCAATCTTGCGCGATGGTACGGTAAGGTATCATCGCGCCCGAGCGCGAAAGCATAATCAGTGACTATTTGTAGATAGTCACTTTATTAGCTATTCGATTAGCTACTCTTCCGTATCCTCTGGGTCACCGTTGCCGTTCGATCCGTTGCCGTTGCCTTCATCCTCGTCGCGTTCCGCCATTCCAGCCACCGCGCGCACGCGCTCGCCGCCTTCAAGCCGCACCATGTGAACGCCCTGCGCGTTGCGGCCCGTGAGCCGCACAGTCTTGACGGCCAGGCGAATGATCTTGCCGCCGTCAGTTATCAGCATCACCTGGTCGTCGATACCGACCTGACGGACGCTGATCACCTTGCCGGTCTTGTCGGTCACGTTCATCGTGATGACGCCCTTGCCGCCGCGATGCGTGAGCCGGTAGTCAGAGGCGGGCGTGCGTTTGCCGTAGCCGAGTTCCGAAACGGTGAGGAGGGTCTCGTCGTCGCGCACTGTCGACATCGAGACGATTTCATCCTCGACCAGGATGACAGTCTTGCCTTCCTTGACCGTTTGCGATTCGAGCTCCATGCCGACGACGCCGCCGGTCGCGCGGCCCATCGGGCGCGCCTCTTCTTCCTTGAAGCGAATCGCCTGGCCTTCGCGCGTCGACAGCACGATCTGCTGATTGCCGTCGGTGATTCGCACGTCGACGAGCGTGTCGCCGTCTTCGAGATTGATCGCGATGATTCCGGTCGATCGGATATTCTCGTATTCGTCGAGCGAGGTTTTTTTCACGCGGCCGCGACGAGTCGAGAAAAAGACGAACTTGCCGGCAGTTTCGCGCGGCACTGGAATAAACGCGGACAGCGTTTCGTCATTGGCGAGGCTCAACAGGTTCGCGATCGAGCGTCCCTTGGCCGCGCGGCCGCCCTCCGGCAGTTCGTAGGCCTTGAGTTCGTAGACCTTGCCCGCGCTGGTGAAGAACAGCAGGCGGTCGTGCGTCGAGACGCGCTCGAGGTGCTCGACGAAATCTTCTTCGGTGGTAGTCGCGCCGATTTTGCCGCGGCCGCCGCGCTTTTGCGTGCGATAGAGCGAGAGCGGGGTGCGCTTGAGGTACCCGCCGTGGGTAACGGAAACGAGGACGTCCTCCTCGACGATCAGGTCCTCGACCGAGAACTCGCCCTCGGCCTCGACGATCTGAGTGCGGCGCGGGTCCGCGAATTCTTTTTTGATTTCGTCGAGCTCGCCGGCGATCAGTTTCAACAATTCCTTCTCGTCGGCGAGAATCTTCTTGTAACGGGCGATCAGAGCGACGGTTTCCTTGTGCTCGGTCTCGATCTTCTCGCGCTCGAGCGAAGTTAAGCGCCGAAGCGTGAGATCGAGGATCGCCTGCGCCTGCAACTGCGAGAGGCCGAACTGCTTCATCAGGCCGGATCGCGCAGTCTCGGCGTCTTTCGATCCGCGAATCAGTTTGATGACTGCGTCCAGATTCTTCAGCGCGATCAGCAGGCCGTCGAGGATGTGCAGGCGCGCCTCGGCCTCCCTCAGCTCGAAACGCGTGCGCCGCGTCAGGACAATCTTGCGATGCTCGAGAAACGCGACGAGCATCTGCAGCAGGTTCATCTCCTTGGGCCGGCCCTCGTGTATGCCGAGCAGGATAATGCCGTAGCCCTGCTGCATCTGGGTGAGCTTGTAGAGCTGGTTGAGCACGATGCGCGGCTCGGCGTCGCGCTTGAGCTCGATGACGACGCGCATGCCGTCGCGATCGGACTCGTCGCGGATGTCGCTGATGCCCTCGATGCGCTTGTCGTTGACCAGCTCGGCCATCCGCTCGATCATGCGCGCCTTATTCACCTGGTAGGGAATCTCGCGAATGATGATCGACGCCCGCGAGCTGCGCTTGTCGGTCTCGATCGACGCCAGCGCGCGCATCGTGAGTGTGCCGCGCCCCGTGATGTACGCCTCGCGAATCGCCTTGCGGCCCAGCAGTTGCGCGCCAGTCGGAAAATCGGGGCCGGGCACGATGTCGAGAATTTCTTCGTGCGTGATGTTTGGTTTGTTGATCAACGCCAGCAGCGCGTCGCAGATCTCGCCGAGATTGTGCGGCGGAATATTGGTCGCCATGCCGACCGCGATACCGTCGGATCCGTTGACGAGCAGGTTCGGAAATTGCGCGGGCAGGATTTCCGGTTCGAGATGCTGCCCGTCGTAGTTAGGGACGAAGTCGACGGTGTCCTTGTCGATATCCGCCAGCATCCGCTCGGCCAGCCGCGTCAACTTGCACTCGGTGTATCGATACGCGGCCGGCGGATCGCCATCGACCGATCCGAAATTTCCCTGTCCGTCGATCAGCGGATATCGCAGGCTGAACGGCTGCGCCATCCGGACCAGCGCGTCGTACACTGACATGTCGCCGTGCGGATGGTAGCGTTTGAGCACCTCGCCAACGACGCCCGCGCATTTCGAGTAGCGCCGGTTCGCGAGCAACCCTTCGCGGAACATCGCGTACAGAATGCGGCGATGCACCGGCTTGAGGCCGTCGCGGATTTGCGGCAGCGCGCGTCCGATATTCACCGACATCGCGTAGTCCAGGTAGGACTGCCGCATGTCGTCTTCGATATTCAGCAGCGTCGGTTCGTTGCGATGCGGTTCGTTGCCGTTGGTTTCAGCCATTACTCAGAGGCTCCCGCCCATTCCTGGATTTTTCTCAGCAGTCTGTCGCGATGGAATTCGCGCCGATGCGGCAGCAGGTCATACGCAAACGAGTCCTCAGGGTGTGCGATCCCCTCGAGGTTCAGCTTGATGTTCAGTTTCTGCTCCGCGTCGCGCGCGTCGCGTTCGCACACGGCACAGTTGGTCGCCATGATGCGGATTTCTTCGTGCAACGACTCCCTCGATGACATGCGAAGCGTTTCGCCCGCGGCCGGCGCATCCAAGGTTGCCGGCCGTCAGATGTCCAGGCTGCGGGTGTTGAGCGCGTTCTCTTCGATAAACAGGCGGCGCGGTTCCACCTGGTCGCCCATCAATGTGGCGAAGGCTTCCTCCGCCGACTCGCGCGACGAGATCTGCATCTTCAGCATCGATCGCGTGTCGGGATTCATCGTGGTCGCCCACAGCTGTTCCGGATTCATCTCGCCCAGGCCTTTGTAGCGCTGTATCTCGACGCCTTTGTTTCCCGCCGCCAGCACCGCATCCGCGACCGCCTTCATCGTGTCGAAAGTCTCGGCTTCGCGCGGCCCGGATTTTTCAGTTTCGTTTGGCTTCAGCTTGTACGGCGCGTTGATCGCTTCGAGTTCCGGCCCGAGCCGGCGTATCTCGCGCAGCTCGCCGGTTCGCAGCAATGTCATGTCGACGACCGTCGGCGGTCGGGCGCCGTTTTGGGTGTGGCTGAAGACGGCGCGGAAGTGCGCCTCGCCATCGGGCTCGATCTTGAATACGAGATTGTCGTCCTTCGAGTCCTTTCGAATCGCCTCCGCCATCTGCTTGGCGGCTTTCTCGGATTCGAAACTCTCGTCGCCGATCGTCTTGTCTGCGGCCAGCCGCGCGAGCGACGCAATGACCGCGCGCTCCTTCGATCGCCGTTCGAGGCTTTCGTACATCCGTTCGAGAAACAGCGCCTTGCGCACAAGCGCCTTCAGCGCAGCGCCTTTAAACTCGCGCGAGTCCCTGCCCTTGCCCGCTTCGAATGTAACGGCCTCGGCGCCGAGGTCTGTCAGGTAATCCTCAAGCGCCGCTTCATCTTTGAGATAGCGCTCGGTCTTCCCCTTCTTCGCCCGAAACAGCGGCGGCTGCGCGACGTACAGGTAGCCGTTTTCGATAATTTCGATGAACTGGCGATAGAAGAACGTCAGCCACAGCGTCCGGATATGCGAACCGTCGACGTCGGCGTCGGTCATGATCACGATCTTGTGGTAGCGCAGCTTGTTGAGATCTTTCTCGCCTGCCACGCCCATCCCAAGCGCCGAAATCAGCACGCGCAACTTGTCCGAAGACAGAACTTTGTCGATACGCGCACGCTCGACGTTCAAAACCTTGCCGAACAGCGGCAGTATCGCTTGTGTACGCCGATCGCGCGCGCCCTTTGCCGATCCGCCTGCCGAGTCACCTTCGACGATGAACAACTCCGCGTTGGCCGGATCGCGCTCCTGGCAGTCCGCGAGCTTGCCCGGCAACGATCCCGAGTCGAGCGCACCCTTGCGCCGCACCAGGTCCTTGGCTTTGCGCGCGGCCTCGCTCGCGGCGTACGCCTCGAGCGCGCGGTTGACGATCTTCTTTGCCACCGGCGGCGTCTTCTCCAGGAACTCGCCGAGCTTCTCGTTCACCAGCCCCGACACGATTCCTTCGACTTCGGAATTGCCGAGCTTGGTCTTGGTCTGACCCTCGAATTGCGGTTCGCCGATCTTGATGCTGACGATTGCGGCCAGGCCCTCGCGCGTGTCGTCGCCGTCGAGCCGCATCTCCTTGTTCTTGAAGAGATTGTTCTTGATTGCGTAGTTGTTGATCGTTCGCGTCAGCGCCGACTTGAGTCCCGACAGATGCGTCCCGCCCTCGGCGGTATGAATATTGTTGGCGTAGGTGAAAATCACCTCGTGGATCGCGTCGGTCCATTGCAGCGCGACCTCGACGTCGACGCCGTCGCGCACGCCTTTGAAGAAAATCACGTCGTGCAGCGCTTCGCTGGCCTTGCTCAGCGTCTCGACGTACTCCTTGATGCCGCCCTCGAAGTGAAACTCTTCGGCCTTGTTAACTCGCTCGTCGCGCATCCTGATCCGCAGCCCCGCGTTGAGGTAAGCCATCTCGCGAAGGTACTGCGCGATTATTTCGTACTTGAACTTTACTTCGGGGAAAATTTTCGAGTCAGGCGTGAAGGTAGTCTTGGTCCCCTTGCTGTTGGTCTTGCCGCGATCTTCGACTTTGGTTTTCGGGATGCCGCGCTCGTAGCGCTGAAAATAAATTTTGCCGTTCTTGTGGACTTCGACCTCGAACTCGTCGCTCAGCGCGTTGACGACCGACGCGCCCACGCCATGCAATCCGCCCGATACTTTGTACGCGCTCTTTTCGAATTTGCCGCCGGCGTGAAGCACCGTATGCACGACTTCGAGAGCCGATCGCTTCTCCGTCGGATGCATATCGACCGGAATTCCGCGGCCGTTGTCCTCGACCGATATCCGATCGTCGCTCAAAACCACGACGTTGATTTCAGTGCAATGACCGGCGAGCGCTTCGTCAACCGAGTTGTCGACGATCTCGGTCACGAGATGATGCAAACCCCGCTCGGCGGTGTCGCCGATGTACATCCCGGGGCGTTTTCGAACCGCTTCGAGTCCTTCGAGAACCTTGATGGACTCGGCGCCGTAGCCGTCAGACGATTCTTTATTTGCCATAGAAAAGAGAGAGCGATGAACTCATTTCCGCCACACCACCGCCTGTCAAAATTGTATTTGTCGACGGCAATAAAGTAAAGGAAAAACTCGTCTGTCGAGACTGCCTATCAAACGATATTTGATAACCAACCTTGTGGATAGAAAAGAACCGAATCAGCGGGCGTTTTCCATCCCCGCCGAACTTAGGATTATCGGCCTTTTTGCGAAAGATTAGGATACCGAGAACAGAACGCCATTATACGAAATTGGATACGCACAGATGCTCTCGCAAAGAGGGAAATCGAAGAAAAATACTATTCGCAGGCGCGCTGAATTCCGTCGAAAAATTGCCACCACATTTCGAGCGATCGCTCGACTGCAGCCCACACTTTTGCGCGCTCCACTTCACTCATCGGCGTGTGACTGAGAATGTTGTCGCCGACGTCGCTGTGATCGCGGTCGGCGATTTCATGCACGTCGAAAAACGCCACCTGCTCCCGCGATAGCCCGTAATTCTTCTCGAGTGCGCGCGCGAACGGCGCGAAATTTCCCGGCACCTGGCCCTCGGCCGCGAGGTTGATCGCGCCGATTCCTTCGGCGAACGATCGGTCCTTGGTCGAAAGCTCGAACCAATCAATCAACGCCGCAGTCGAGGGAAACGCCTTGCCATGGATCATGTCCTCGCGGCTCAATCCGAGCCCCAGCCCAAGCCGTATGAACAACTCAGGATGCGGCGCGCTGCCGGAAATCTTGCCCGTCTCCTCTTCATACAAACTCTCCGCAAGTTTCACCCGCTCCTCCGCGTTGACGCATCGCGAATGCAACGCGCTGAGTGCCCGCGGAAATTCACGCACCTGCAGAAAGAACTGCGTCGCGAAATTGCACAGCCCCGCCTGCGACACGTTGCCGTCGGCGATTCGATGCCAAATCGGATGACGCCCGAAAGATCGCCGCTCTTTGACCATCGCGAAAATCTCGCGCACAAAGCCGTCATTCGCAGCCATGGCTGAACCTCATACCCGCGAATGTACGAGAGCGCGCATCTAATGTGAAGCGAAGCGCGTCGAGAATCGAATGCGGGGCTGCGCGCCCCGCGCCCGCGGCAGGGGTGACCCCTGCACCCAGTATCCGGAAACACAAACGATGCGGGCTGACGCCCTCTTAGGAAGTTTTGGGCGCGAGGACGCGAAGCGATCTCGTGCCCCCACTCGCGGGTATAACTCGACGCTTCTTCCCTAAAAGTTCTAACAGGGACGAAGTCCCGCATCTTTCTATTTTCTTATTACTGGGTGCAGGGGTCACCCCTGCCGCGGGTGCGGGGCGCGCAGCCCCGCGTCTCAATCGACCTGTCTCAGCTCCGCGAGCATTTCCTGCGGCCCGATGTAACCCACTTTTCGCTGCGCCACTTTGCCTGCCGAGTCGATCAGCATCGTTGTCGGCACGCCCTGGATTTCGTATTTGCTGGTGAGTTCTTCAGTTTTCTTGTCCTGCGCCGTGAGGTTTGCCTTCATCCGCACGAAGCGCTTGGCTTCGCTGACTACGGACGGATCGATGAAGGTGGAGTGCTCCATCTCGCGGCATGGGATACACCAGTCGGCGCTGAAATCGATCAGCACGGGCTTGCGCGCTTCGGTTGCGGAGGCCAGCGCTTCAGCATCGAACGGCTCGAAGCGAAGTTTCTCAGGAGCTTGTCGCGGATAGAGCATGAATGCGAGCGCCGCCACCGCGACTACGCCAATCGCCGAACGTATCACCAGGAATGGACGCCAGCTTCGGCCCTCGCGCGAGATGAAGCCGAGATAAATCCCGACGGCAGCCGCGTAGTATGGGAGGAATCGCGTCATCAGGTTGTTCGGCACGACCGGATCGAGAAAGTAGAGCGCGAGGCCGACCAGAACGAAGCCGAACAGATGCTCGACCCACGCCAGCCATTCGCCGGAGCGCGGGAGGCGCCGGATATGCCCGGCCGCCATCGCCAGCCCTATGTACGGAACTCCCAGTCCGAGCGCGAGCGTGAAGAACAGCGCGAAACCGAAAAGCGCGCTCCCGCTTTTTTCCACCATCAGCAGCAGGCCCAGCACGATCGGCCCAATACATGGCGCCGCGACCACGCCCATCCCGAGGCCCATCAGCAACGCGCCCGCGTACCCCGGATGGGCCGCGCCCGCGCGCTGCAGCATCCACTGCGGCGGTTGCAATACGAACAAGCCGAAGCTCGACGCGGCGAGCGTCAGCAGTACGACCGAAATTGCTGCGAGTACGAATGGATTCTGCATCGCGGCGCCGAACAATCCGCCCGACATGGCGACCGCGACGCCTACCGACGAAAACATCAGCGCGATTCCGAGAACGAACACCATCGCGAGATACATCACGCGACGCGGGCCGCCGCCCTGGTTGCCGAAGTACGCGATTGTCACGCCGATCAACGGATAGACGCACGGCGTCAGATTCAGTGCGAGGCCGCCAAGAAATACCGCGAGGAAGCCAAGGAACCATCCGTGATTCAGAAAGATGTGCTCGATCACGCCGCTGGAGTCGTCGCTCCCGCCGGGACCACTGTTTTTCGCTCCTCCAGCAGCGACACTTTCGAGTGCGCCAGCTGCCGCCCCTGGAGCCGCCAGCGCGACCGTCGTGCTGACGGAGGCCGGCCGCAAACATTCGTTGTTGTTGCATCCCTGGTAGTCGATCGTAATCGTCAGCCCGTCGCCCGGCTTGGGCGCGAACTCGGCAGACGCCTTGAGCGGCACCTCGAACTTCAGATCGCCGCCGAACACCGAAAGCTTGTCACCGCCAGCGGCGACGTCGAGTGTGATCGTCTCCGCAGCCGGATACTGGATCGCGCCCGGCGTCACGCTGACCGGTCCTTTAATCTCGAGCTTGGTCGGGATGTAGTCTTCGCTGAATGGCTTGTCCGAATTGATATGCCATCCCTCGACGACTTTCGCCGCGATCTTTAGCGCGCTGAAGCCGCCGGCCTTCAGCGGAGGATCGATGGTCGCCGAAGAAATTGTTACGAGTTCATCAGCCTTGATCGCGTGAGCCGTCGGCGCAGCGAGCAAGGATGCTGCGAGAAAAACTCCGGCCAGCGTCATGCCGCGTAAAAGCGATCGAAAATTGCGTCTCATCATTTGTCGAGAACTAAACCGCGCGAACAGTGCCGCGGTTCCCCGGGGATTGTACATCTATTTTGCGGCGCCGGCGTGCTTGCCATTGGTCGAAAGCGGGACCGATCCCACGATTTCCAATCCGTAACCCGGCAGATTCGCCAGCCGCGGCGTCGCGTCCGACATGATAATCATCTTGCGCACACCCACGTCGCGCAGGATCTGCGCGCCAATTCCGTAGTCGCGGAAATCCGCCTCCGGCGTGTTCGCCCGCGTGGTCGCACGACGCAATGGACGCCCGCCGTCGAAGTCCGACGCCAGCGCGTTTGACTCGCGCTTCAGATACAACAGCACGCCTTCGCCCGCCGCCGAAATCCGTTCCATCGCCGAGCGCAGCAGGTTGCGCGTGTTGCGCGCCGAATAGCCGAACACGTCGCCCGGCAGGTACTCGCGATGCGCGCGCACGAGGATCGGCTTCTTCGCATCGACCTTGCCCATCACCAGCACCAGGTGCTCCGTGTAGTCGACCAGGTTGCGGTAAACGAGCGCGCTGAACTCGCCAAACGCAGTCGGCAGCTTTGCCTCCGCGATTCGCTGCACCATCGTCTCGTTGCGCAGCCGGTACTCGATAATGTCCGCGACGGTGACGATCTTGAGCCCGTGTACTTTCGCGAACTCGACCAGATCGTCGCGCCGCGCCATCGTGCCGTCTTCTTTCAGAATCTCGCAGATAACGCCCGCCGGCTTCAGCCCCGCCAGCCGCGCGAGATCGACCGCGCCCTCGGTCTGTCCCGTTCGTACCAGGACTCCGCCGTCGCGCGCCCGCAACGGATAGACGTAGCCGGGCGTGATGAACTCTGCGCCGCTGGCGTCCTCGCGCACCGCCTGCAGAATCGTCGTCGATCGATCCTGCGCTGAAATTCCCGATCCCGACGCGCGCCGCGCAGTGATCGCCGTCGTAAACGCCGTGCCGAGCGGTGCCTGGTTGTCGCCAATCATCATGCTGAGCCCGAGCCGGTCGATTCGCTCCGCCGACATCGGCAGGCAAATCAGCCCGCGCCCGAACTTGGCCATGAAATTCACGGCCTCGGGCGTCGCCTTCTCGGCCGCCATGCAGAGGTCGCCCTCGTTCTCGCGCTGCTCGTCATCCATCAGGATGATCATGTGGCCGCGGCGCGTTTCCTCGAGCGCTTCCTCGATCGAAATAAACGGCGCGCGCGCTTTTTTGCGGGGACTTATCTCACCAAACATTTGCGGCTCTCGCTAAACTTCTACTCAACTATATACCGCCAGCCAAGCATTCCCGAAGGTCGCCGCGATGCTAATCTTGGGGCGCGTGGCGGCTGAGATAAATACAGCGGTCCTGCTCGCAGCGGGACGCGGCAAACGCCTGGGCGCGTTGACGGCGGATACGCCGAAACCACTGCTCGACATCGCGGGCGCGCCGCTCATCTCGCACATCGTCGACGTGCTTGCAGGAGAGGGCGCCGGACTGACGAACTTCATCGTCGTGACAGGCTACTTGTCCGATCAAATCGAACAATGGGCGAAAATCCACCAGCGTGAAAATCCGCGAATCAAAATTACGACGATCAGGCAGTCGGAATTGAACGGAACGGGCGGCGCGATGCTCGCGGCGAAAACGCATCTCGCAGGCCAGCCGCGCTTCATCTTCGGATGGGGCGACATCCTGATGGACCGCGCGAACTACCCGCGCTTCGTCCATCAGGCGCGGGTCGACGACTACGATTTGATACTCGCAATGAATCGCGTCAAGGATCCATTTCGCGGTGCCGCCGTTTACGTCGACGCGCACATGAGGGTCGAGCGCCTCGACGAAAAACCGGCGCCGGGAACGGCGACGACCCAATGGAACAACGCGGGTCTCTTCGCCACCGGCCAGATAATTTTCGACTACCTAGCGCGGCTGACGCCGTCCTCGCGCGGCGAGCTCGAACTTCCGGCCGCAATAGCGCAGATGATCGCCGACGGCCGCGTCGTGCGCGCCGTTGATATGCGCGGATTCTGGAGCGACGTCGGCACGCCCGAAGACCTCGAGGCGGCGCGCGCATGGTTTAAGCCAGAGAGGAAGCGTCGATGAGTTTGCCTGACGGATGGGACTCCGACGAACTAGCGCGCGCGAAACAGCTCTCTTCCCGACTACACGTTGGACCCGAAACGCAAATCTTCGCGTCACGCGCGCCCGGCCGCGTCAATCTGATCGGCGAGCACACCGACTACAGCGGCCTGCCAGTGCTGCCAGTTGCGATCGATCGATCGACAATCGTCGTCGCCGCCGCGAGCGCGAGTGACGCCCTCGACATCTCGAACGCCGACCCCGCGTGGCCCTCGCGCCGCTTCGTGATCGAACGGCAGATTCCTCCATACGAAACCGGCGACTGGGCGAACTACGTGAAGGCTGCGGTTCAGGGCGTCGCCGATCGCTTCCCGGTGCACGGCAAATGGCGCGGCGCCTCGATGGTTGTCGGTAGCACGGTGCCGCCGGCGTCGGGATTGTCGTCCTCGTCGGCGCTGACTGTCTCGACCACGCTGGCTTTCATGGCGATCAACGAGCTCACGCTCGATCCGATCGACACGGCGACGATGGTCGCGCGCGGCGAGCGCTACGTCGGGACGCACGGAGGCGCAATGGATCAGTCTGTATCGATTCTTGGCCGTCGCGACCATGCGCTGTTTATCGAGTTCGATCCGATCCGAGTGCGCGCGGTGAAGATGCCGGCGAACGCGGCGCTCGTCGTTGCGGACAGCCGCGAAGTTGCGGACAAGTCAGGCAAGGTCCGCACCGAATACAACCGCCGCGTCGTGGAATGCGCTCTGGCGGCGCGGATTCTTGGGCGCGCCCTCAAACTCGACGGCGTGAAAGTCCTCGGCGACGTAGTCCGCGCACTGCCCGAATGGAACACAGCGGACCTGGTCGAGAAACTCGCGGCCGTATCACCGCCGCGACTCGATCCGGATCTGAAAGACGCGGCGAAGATACTGGGCGTTACGCAACCGTGGCTCGAGGGAGAGTTGCTGGGCCGCGGCTCGATCCGAATCGTGCTCGATCCACGCCAACCGCTCGAGATTCTGAAACGCGCGCGCCACGTTCTAAGCGAAACCGAACGCGTCTTCAATGCCGCCGGTGTTCTGGAGGCGGGCCGCCTCGACGAAATGGGAACGCTGATGAACGCGTCGCATCAAAGTCTTGCAGACGACTTCGAATGCAGCACGGCGCATCTCGACGCGATCGTGGAATGTGCGCGGCGCGGCGGCGCACTCGGCGCGCGCCTGACCGGCGCCGGTTTCGGCGGCTCGATTGTCGCGTTGTGCGATGTGGCAAACGCGGGCGCCGTGATTGAATCAATCGATCGCGGCTATTACGCAAAGCACTATCCCGGCGCGTCGCCAGGAGCCTGGCGGGCTGTTTTGCACGCCGGTCCTGGCGCGAGTGTGATCGATCTACGCGCTAACGCTTGATGCGCAGGATGCGCGCGGAGTGCGGCGGTAGATCGATCTTATCGAAGATCTCGATTTTCTCATCAACGGCGAGATCGAGCGCAACAATTTCTCGTGCCCCGAATTTCAGATCGGAGGTTTGCACGCGTGCGGGCGTGTCGCCGCGGTTCAGGATCATCGCAATCGCGCCGACGTCGGTTTCGGTTATCAGGCCGCGAACGTCGCCGGTCGTCATCAGATCGAGCGCGAGGACTGGTTCGCGCACGGAGTTGGAATCGATTTCTTCCGCGATTTGCGAGACTGCGCGAAATAGTTTTCCCGCTTCGGCGTCGAGAAGGCTCATGTCGTCAGAAATCAGCAGCATCCCGCCGCTGGCGACAATCGTCCCAGCCAGTGCGGCGCGCTCGTCCGGCGTGAGGCGCGTCTTGCGCGCCCGCAGCATCAGGCAGTCGGGATCGTTCAGCCATAAACGGCGATGCATGAAGCTGCGCGCGATGATCGCGTCGAGCGCGTAGACCGTTGACGGGTCGCCGGCTCCTGAAGCCGTCGATCCCCAGAACGGCGAAACGTCAGGCCCGATGCGCATACCGTCGACGATGCCGACCGCCTGCCCAAGCGGGCATCCGCATCCGAGAATGAACGCATTGTCGCCAGCGCCTGCGCGAATCGCTTCGAGTCCGTGGCGCAACGTTTCTCCACGCGTGAGATTTGGATCGTGCCGCCGGCCCGGCGCAGCAGCCGCGTAAAGAAAATCGAGTTTCAGATACGAGAAGCCGAAATCGCGCGTGAGTTTTTCAAACAGATGCCGCAGATGCGCGCGAAACCCCGGGTTGCTCGGGTCGAGTGCGTACGCGAACTTGTCGTCGCTCGCGGTCCAGTTCGGATTGTGACCCGCGCGAACCGGTTCGCCGCTCTCCGCGTGCATAATGAACCAGTCGGGTTGCTGCGACATCAGGCGCGAGTCGCGCGCGGCAAGAAATGGTGCGGTCCAAATCCCTGCTTTGAATCCTGCGGCGCGAATTTCACCTGCGATTCTTTTCAGGCCGCTCGGGAATTTGGCGTTGGTAGTATCCCAGTCGCCAAGCGCCGACTGAAAGCCGTCGTCGAGTTGAACCACGTCGATCGGAAACTCGGAGCGCATCGCCTCGAGCGACTTGAGGTTGGCCCGGAGCGCGTCCTCGGTGATCGCGTGAAAGTAGTGGTACCAGGAGCACCATCCGCGCTGGAACGGCGCATTCACGCGCGCGTTCATCCATCGGCCGGTCGCGTCGGCCCATCGCGCGGCGAGGCGCGCGGCGGATTCGTCGGCAGTCGCGACCAGCAGCGGATCGAGTTCGCGATGTGCGCCCGGCGACAGCGTGACGTCGTCGAGAATGGCGCGCGCCGTAATTTTTTCAGGACTCGCAATCGTGAGCGTAGAGAGCGAAGTGGTAGCGCCGATGAATCCGGCCAGCACGCGTTTCGGCACGCCGCTAGTCTCGACGATCGTGAATAATTCAGACGTCTGCGCTTCCGGAGATTCGGCCGGCCGAATCGTTTCGCTCTGATGATTGACGCGTGTGATGAAGTGAGCGGTGTCGCGCGCATGGATTTTCGACGCACCAACATCGTGGCCGCCCGACGCGCTCCATGACTGGTACCCGTGCTTGAAAAATCGGGCCGGTACGGACGGCGCGCATCCTGTCGCGATTTCGAAGATCGCGGACGTCAGTCTCACAGCGTCGCCGCCGCGATTCGCGATGCTCGCGCGCACGACAGTGCCGCCGATCGTGTCCTCGCGATGCGCCGTGATGCCGATACCGTCGCGCATCGCGGTCATTTCATTGGCACCGATCTCGATCGTGCACGGATGCCCGGCTGCATCCAGGTAGCGGAGCTCGATTCGCGAAAGAAGCGCGTTCGTCACGCCGTGAGCGTTGCAAAGAGTCGCCATCGCGGCAAGGCACTCGATTGGTGAAATCGCCTCTGGCAAAGTGTGGGAGTTCAGAAATTTCGGGTTAGCGCCATCGACACCGTTCCGGAAATAGAAGCCGCCGAGGCTGACGAGGCAGGCGGCGACGTTCCTGCGCAGGACAACTGGAGCGGACGGCTGACGGCATTCCGCGCGCTGCGCCATCGCAATTTCCGGCTCTTCTTCGCCGGCCAGCTCGTCTCGCTGATCGGTACCTGGATGCAATCGGTCGCGCAGGCGTGGCTGGTGCTCAAGCTCACCAACTCGTCGCTGATGCTCGGCGTCGTCGCGTTCGCTAGCTACATGCCGATCGTGCTGGTGGCGTTATTTGCCGGCGTGGTGGTCGATCACGTCGATCGGCGACGTCTGATAATCGGTGCGCAGACTCTGTTGATGATCAGCGCGTTCGTGCTCGGCGCGTTGACGTGGAGCGGCGCGGTCAAGGTCGAATACGTGATCGCGCTCGCTGCGCTCAACGGCTTCGTGAGTTCGTTCGACATGCCGGGCCGCCAGGCGTTCGTGGTCGAGATGGTCGGGCGCGAAGACCTGCCCAACGCGATCGCGATGAACTCCATGATCTTCAACGGCGCGCGCATGATCGGACCCGCGATCGCCGGCCTCTCGATCGCGGTCATCGGCGTCACCGGATGCTTCATGCTCAACGGCGTCAGTTTCCTCGCCGTTATCTGGAGCCTGTTCCAGATGGAGCTGCCGCGGCGCGAACGCCGTCAGTTCGGCGCCACGATGTTGCGGCAGGTGCGGCTCGGCCTGACCTACGTCTGGCAGCATCGCCCGACGCTGTGGCTGCTCGTGCTGGTCGCGATCAACATGGGAATCGGGATGCAGTACTCGGTGCTGATTCCGGTGTTCGCGCGCGACCTGCTGCACGTCGGCGCGCACGGCTACGGCTTTCTGATGGCGGCGCAAGGACTGGGCGCGGTGCTGAGCGCGATCGTGATGAACATGCGCTCGACCGCTCCCAGAGTACTGCGACAGAACCTCGTCTTCGGAATTTTCTGTATGGCGATCGCGGCCGCGGGCTTCGGGGTATCGCAGTGGATGTGGCTTTCGCTGCTCACACAGATGCTCGTCGGCGTCGGCCTGATGAATCACATGGTGACGACCAACACGCTGTTGCAGATGTTCGTGACCGACGAATTGCGCGGCCGCGTTATGAGCATCTACACGCTTTCATTCATCGGCACCGCGCCGCTGGGCAGCTTGGCGGTCGGCTTCATCGGCGACCATTTCAGTCCGCGCGCCGCGGTCCTGTTCTGCGCGGCGTTCTCACTGATGTGCGGATTTATTTTGCTGACGAAGCTGAAGCTGATCGCGCAAGCGCAGGAAGCCATCGCAGAGGCCACTTAGCCTCAACTCAATGGTTGCACCGCGGCGGCGCGCTCCCCGATAATCTAGCCGCCGTGCCGAAACATTCGCGAAAAAGTCGTGACGCCGGCGCCGACGCGCGCGCGGAGTTGGTTCGTACGATCCCGCCGATCGATGAATGTCTGCGCGCGGCGGAATCGAATCCTGCTCTAGCCGGATTCGGCCGCAGCTATCTCAAAGTGATGGTGCAGCGGGCGCAAGCCGGATTGCGCGCATCGATTCTCGCGGGCCAGGGTTCACATCCGCTCGATCGCGACGCGATGATCGAATCCGTCGTGCGTGCAGCCGCTAACGCCATCGCCGTGGACGAGTCGGTGCTGCGGCCGGTCGTCAACGCGACCGGCGTCGTCCTGCATACGAATCTCGGTCGCGCGATTCTGGCCGAACCGGCGATCGAGGCGATCGAGATGGCAGCGCGTTCCGCCCTGAACCTGGAATACGATCTCGAGACCGGCGCGCGCGGCGATCGCGATTCGAACGTCGAACAGGAAATTTGCGCTCTGACAGGGGCCGAGGCCGCGACCGTCGTGAACAACAACGCTGCCGCAGTCGTCCTCGCACTCAACTCGCTCGCCGAGCGACGCGAAGTAGTAGTGTCGCGCGGCGAGATGATCGAGATTGGCGGATCGTTTCGCTTACCCGACGTGATGGCAAAGAGCGGCGCGATTCTGCGCGAGGTCGGAACGACCAATCGGACTCATCCGCAGGACTATGCCGACGCGATCGGCCCCGACACTGCGCTGTTGCTGAAGGTGCATCCGTCGAACTACCGCGTGGTCGGCTTCACCAGCGAAGTGACGCTCGAAGACTTGGTCGAAATAGGGCGCGCCCGCGCTATCGACGTGATGGAAGATCTCGGCGCCGGCGCGTTGATCGATCTCACGGAGTTCGGCATTCCGCACGAACCGATCGTGCGCGATCGAATCGCCGCGGGCGCCGCGGTCGTCACATTCTCGGGCGACAAGCTGCTCGGCGGTCCGCAGGCCGGAGTGATTGTCGGGAAGCGCGCTGCGATCGATCGAATCAAGCGCAATCCTCTGAAGCGTGCGCTCCGATGCGACAAGCTGACGCTCGCTGCTCTGGCCGCGACGCTGCGCCTTTATTTGCGCTCGCGCGATTTGGCCGCCGATCTCCCGACGCTTCGATTCCTGGGCCGCAGCGTCAGCGAGATTAGCGCGTTCGCGCCGCGCGCTCGGGAGATCCTGGTGGAACGCCTAGGCTCCGGTTATATCGTCGAGATTGTGGATGCCGCATCGCAGGTCGGATCGGGTGCGATGCCGGCCGAGGAATTGAAGTCGGTCGCATTGCGTGTGACACATCCAGAGAAATCCGCCGACGCGATTGCCGCGATGTTCCGGCGTGCGCGAATTATAGGCCGCGTGATCGACGATTCGTTCCAGCTCGATTTGCGCACGATCGAAGATCCGGCGGTCTTCGCGGTGAAGCTGCAAAACTGATTAGGATTGTAAAAATTTCCATGCGCGGGAGCCGCTGAAAATGAAATTCGGAACGTTTGTTTATCAAACCTCGCCCAACAGTATCGCGGCGGTCGCGCGCAAAGCTGAGGAAAGCGGCTTCGAATCGCTCTGGATTCCCGAGCACATCATTTTGCCGGTAACGTACCGCTCGCCCTATCCGTATTCATCTAGTGGAAAGATGGGTGCGCCGCCGGAGACGCCCCTGCACGATCCGCTGCTGGCGCTGGCATACGTCGCCGGCGTCACGACGAAGATTCGGCTCGCGACCGGCGTCTTCGTGCTGCCGATTCGCAATGCGTTCACGACGGCCAAGGCGGTCGCCAGCCTCGACGTGCTTTCGGGCGGGCGATTTATTTTCGGCGTCGGCATCGGCTGGCTCGAAGAGGAGTTCGAAGGCGTCGGCATGAATTTCAAGGATCGCGCGCTGCGCACCCGCGAGTACCTCGGGTTAATGAAAGCGTTTTGGACGATGGACTCGCCGGAATATCACGGCAAGACGATTTCCACTTCAGGGTTCAAGATGATGCCCAAGCCCGCGCAAAAACCGCATCCGCCAATTGTGTTCGGCGGCAACACCGAGCCGTCGCTCAAGCGCGCGGCGAAGCTCGGTGACGGCTGGTACGGTATCGCCGAGGGCAACGACGAGATCGCCGCGACGATCAAGCGCCTGCGCGAGCACGAGCGCGCTGCCGAGCGGACGACGCCGCTCGAATTGACGGTGAGCCGGCTGCGCGAACAGTTGAAGCCCGGAGATATCGAGAAGTTCGCCGAGATGGGCGTATCGCGGATAATAATCGGCCCCGCGCCGACGACGCGTGACCATCTTGCCGCGATGGAAAAGTTCGGCGCCGAGGTGATCGCCAAGCAATGATTGGCGGGTCGCAATTCGCGCCGATATCATCAAAACTTGCGCCGGAGGATTTCTGACCAACATGAAAAGGTGCCCCCGCTGCGATAAGACCTATCCCGATTCGGAAACGTTTTGCGACGCCGACGGCTCCGCCCTCGTGCAGAGCGGTCCCGCATTTACCGAAAGCGCCGGAGCGTCATCAGGCGAGGGCGCGCAGGTCGAGTGCCCGGTATGCGGCGGCAAGGCGCAGCCGGGCGAGCTGATCTGCAACTTTTGCGGCGCGCGCCTCGGCGTCGAATCGGCGGCTGAGACCTACACACCGCCGCCGCCACGCACAGCAACGGGACGCAATCCCACGACGGTGCGACGCGATCCGTCGCCGTCGATGCGCATCACTGGCCGCATGCCGGACGACGACGACAACGGCGGCCGCGGCGCGTTCGGCGTCGCCGCATACGTGATCGCCGCGATTGTCGCGCTGGGCGGCGGCGCCTGGCTCGCGATTCATCTGAGCAGCAAATCGGCCGAAGCGCCGGTGGCCACGACGTCGCCCGCGTCTGTGGCGTCGGTCGCAGCGCCCGCGCCAACGGGACCGCTGGTGGCGCTGGCAAATGCGATGGGTGTCCAGGTGACGGGAGAATCTGCCGCTGCGCCCGAGCGCAACCAGGAGACCGCACGCAAATTTTTCGAAGATCGCAAGGATCCGCTGCTCGACAGCTATTCGCATGCGCTCGCCGGTGACAGCACTCTGCGCGACGCGATGGTTGTGCGCGTCAGAGTCCTGCCCAACGGCAGTGTCGATGCGGCGTCGGTGCGGACATCGACCAATCCGAATCCTGCGTTCGACGCTGAAGTAGTAAAGGACGTGTCGGCCTGGAATTATCCGCCCTTCAGTGGCAGCGAAGTCGAGATCGACTACCCGATAATTTTTACCAACGACCCCTCGACCAAAGACGCGCTCGAGTCGCAACTCAGCACCAAGCTGGCCGGATTGAGCCCGACCGAGCCGCCGGAGTATGCGAGTGCGCCGCCGTCGCCGGAAGCTGCAGCACCGACTCCCGCGGCAGCCGGGACTCCGCCGGTTGAGGCCGTTGCCCCTGCGCCTCCGCCGCCACCGCCCGCGCCGCGACGGCATCGCGCGCCGCCGCCGCCCAGGCCGCCGACGCTTACCTTGCAGCAGCAGGTGCTCCAGGTGTTGTCGTCGAATCCGCGGACGCGCCGTGTGAACTGCTACACCAACGGCAACACCGTGACGATTTTCGGCAAGGTGTTCGACAACGACGCCAAGCTCTACGCCGAAAGACTCGTGCGCCAGGTGCCGGGTGTCGGCAACGTGATCGATTCGCTCCAGACCGACACTGCGGATTGGGCCGCGCGCCAGGCGGCGATCGCCTCGCAGCTTTATGCCGCCGGTCTGACCACTGTAACGGTGAAGGTGATCGGCCACGACGCGTACCTCGACGGCACGGTCCAGACCGAGGCGCAAAAGCAGCAGGCAGTGACGATTACCCAGAACGCGTCGCCGGTGCAGGTGCGCGGGAACATCATCCGCGTGGTGCCCGGTAACATGTTCGGATTCTGATTAGCCTGCGCGGCGATATCGCGCGGGAGTGATTAATCCAGCGGGGCGTGTTACTATTGACACGGTTCAAGCCGAACGCTTATATGGCGGAAAGAGCGCAACGGCGTTCCTATCAGGAGGACTCAATTTTCCATGGCTGACGCAGCACCTAGCACACCCAAAGAAATCTTCGCGGCGATGCCCAGTCGCTTCAACAAGGACGCGGCGAAGGGTTTGAATGCGACCTATCAGTTCGACCTTTCCGGCGATAACGGCGGCAAGTGGAACGTCGTGATCAACAACGAAACGTGCACGGTAAACGAAGGTGCGGCGGCCTCGCCCAGCATCACGATCTCGATGACCGCGCAAGACTACGTCGACATGACGACCGGCAAGCTCAACGGCCAGGTCGCGTTCATGAGCGGCAAATTGCGAATCGCAGGCGACATGGGCCTCGCGCTCCGCATGCAGAGTCTGTTTGCTTAAGCAGTGAATCTAACTCAACAATGACTTGAACGCCGGTCGGGTGAAACAAGCCCGGCCGGCGGAAAATCTGCCTGAAAGTATCCCCACACAAAATCATCCCAAGCCGAAACGCGCCGATAATATTCAGATTCGGTACGCAGTCGAGACACAATCTTATCCACTGATTTAATAATTCCAGGCCGCCGCGAGAGCGATTGCCGACTACTGTCAGTTACATCAATTTCGAGAACTAAAATTCTGTTTCTAAAAACAGTCCTAAGCAAAAGGAGGACAAATCCACGTCACAGGAAGAGAGAACGCAAATGAGTTCCGCGGAGTTCGAGGGCGACCTCAACAAGGAAAGCGGAGAATCGACCGGGGACGGCCAGGACAACGATTCGCTGGCCTCAAAACTGTCGAAGGAGCTCAGCAACTGGCGGCGCTCGCGCACCTCGTCGCGGCCACGGAATTCTGACGGACCGAGCCAGAACTTTTCGTCAGATCCGGCCCGCACCATCAAGGTTCGCGGTCACGAGACTTTGGTCGTTCGCAAACCGAAGCTCGCCGGCAAGCCCCCCACGAATACAAATCGCACACCAGACAATCAGTAACTAGTTTTCCAGTCCGCGGATGGTGGAGTGGGGCGGTTGAGGGGTTAGGATCGGAAGACTTCGACGGGCATCTCGCGCGATGCTTGCCGGGCCGGGTATACGGTCGCCAGCAGGCATAGCAGCATCGAGGCCAGCGCTACCGCCGCGAAGTTCGACGGCGCAACCGCTATTGGCACCGTCGAGATGCCGTAAATTTCGCGCGGTATGTGGATGAACTGATACCGCGCCAGCGCGAAGCATCCGGCAGCGCCGAGGATTAGTCCCGCTGCGGTCCCCGCCGCGCCCACGATTAATCCCTTCAGCACGAAGATCAACCGCACGTCGCGCCGCGTCGCGCCCATCGCGATCAGCACCGCGATGTCCTTGCGCTTCTCCATCACGACCATGATCAACGTCGCCACCAGGTTGAACGCGGCCACTCCGATCAGCATCACCAGTACGAGCGCATACACGTACTTGAGCAGTTGAAAGCCGGCCGCCGCCGACTCGTTGAACTCGATCCAGTTGCGCACGCGGTACGGATCGGGGAACAGCCTGGTTACCGACTGGGTGACCGCGTCGGTTTGATCAAGATTGACGAGATGAATATCGACGCCATCGACCTTGCCCGCACGGCCGAAAAAATCCTGCGTGTGCGCAAGATCCATGAACACCATGTTGGTGTCGACAAAGTTCATCCCCGAATCGAAGATCGCGCCGATCGCAAATTGCCCGCTCTTGGTCGAAAGTGATCCATCCGCCGCGACCACCGGCGCAACCATCCGAACTGTGTCACCCTGTTTGGCTTTGAGCTTTTTCGCGAGGCTCACTCCAATCGCGAGACCGCTCGTGTTCACCGCCGGGCCCGCCGCGTTTGCGGCTATCGCGTAGCTTCGCGAGAGATCGTCGAGACCGCCGGCTGCCATGTAGCGGCCCCACTGCTGCCTCACCACGGGATTGTCCGGCTCGACCCCGCGCACGACGACCCCGCCGATACCGCGCCCCGAACTCAGCATCGCCTGCCCGATGATGTACGAGTCGGATCCGTTGACCCCGGGCACCGTCGCAACTCGTTTCTCGATCTCGGCATAGTTGTCGATCGATCCCTGCGAATTGAGTATCTGCACCTGCGGGCTGAGGCTCAGCACGCGGTCCTTCAGGCTCTGCTCGAAGCCGCCCATCACCGAAAGCGTCACCGTCAACGCGGCCACGCCGATCATCACGCCGACTGCCGTGAAGATCGTCGTAATCGAGATGAAAGCGTCTTTGCGGCGCGCGCGCAGGTAGCGGAGCGCAATTTTAAGTTCGTATCGCACGCGACGAACTTAGAATATCACGTTCTCTTTTTTTAGCTGCTCGATCTCGTCGGCGCTCATTTTGAGCATGCCGCCGAATACTTCGTCGTTGTCCTGCCCGAGAATCGGCGCCGCGGCTCGCAGTGTCCCCGGCGTGCGGCTCATGCGATGCTCGAGTCCTTCGTACGGCGACGCGCCCATCTCCTTGTGCTCGAGCCAATGCCAGAAGCCGAACGCCTCGAGGTTGTCGTCCTGGTGAATATCGACGCAGTTCTGCACGGGGTACGCTGCCACTCCCGCGGCCTGCAGCTTCGCCGTCAGCTCATGCGCGTTGTGCGAGCGCGTGAGCGACCCGACAAATTCGTCGACGGTCGCGGCGTTCTCGATCCGCGACGCCAAGGTCGCGAAGCGCGAATCGGAACCGCCGTCGAGAACTTTGAGCATCGCGCGCCACTGCTCATCGTCGGCGACCGCGATCGCAATCCAACGTTCGTTACCGTCCTCGTCAGCACATCGATACGCGCCATGCGGACCGTACCGCGCCGACGCATTGCCTTGCGGACCAAGCACCCGGCCGCTCGCCTGGTAGTCGATCAGCGCCGGCGCGAGATTCTGCATCGCGCATTCGTACTGCGCCATGTCGATGTACTGGCCCTTGCCGGTTCGCCGCCTGTAGTCGAGCGCTGCCAGCAGGGCAAATGCTGAAAACCGCGGCGCGATAAAATCCGTATACGCGCCGTACGGCGGCGTGCACGATCCGGAACCGTAGCCCGAGATGTAATAAAACCCCGACAGCGCCGCCATCAACTGTCCGAAGCCCGGGTAAAGCGCGTTAGGCCCGGTCTGCCCCTGCATGCACGTCGACAGCATGATCAGGTCGGGCCGCAGCTCGCGCAGATTTTCGTAGTCGAGTCCCCAGTTGCGCATCGCCTTCGGCGTGAAGCTCTCGACGATGATATCGGCCCACGGCACCAGTCGTTTGGCGATCTCTCGCGCTTTCGGCTTGCTCAGGTCGAGCGTGATTCCCTTTTTCGACGTGTTGTAGCTGGCGAAGAACTGGCTGCGGTTGATGCCCGGCATCGCGTCCTTCCACGGCGGCCCAATTCGCAGCACGTCGGGATGCGACGCGGACTCGACGCGAATCACGTCGGCGCCATTGTCGGCGAAATACTTCGTCGTGATCGGGCCAACACCGACCCAGGCGAAGTCCAGAACGTGCACACCTTCCAGCGCGAAACGGCTCATCTAGAATTTCTCCCGCTCAAATCGACCCCGCGGCGCGGAACTGCTTCAATCGCTCCGGTGTGACACCTGGCAGCGTGCCGTAGATCTCGTCGCTATGCTCGCCGACTCGCGGCGCGCGCGTAGTCGATCCGATCGGCGTCGCCGACATCTTCGCGAACGGTCCCGGGAACGTCAGCGTGCGTCCAATCGTGTCGTGCGGCACCTGCGTCCAGAAATCCCGCGCCTTGAGCTGTTCGTCTGCCGCGATATCGGCCGACGTCGCGACCGGTGCGAGAAAGATCCGCCGCTTCAGCCCCTGCGCGTATATCTCTTGCTTGGTCATTGTCAGGAGGAACCGTTGAATCGTCGTCTCGAGGTCCTGGACCTGCGCATGATCTTCATCGGTCATCTTCATGAAGACGCCCGGTATCCACGAAATCCAGTCCTTTGTGCGCATCCATTCGGACCCGAACCCCTTCTCGCGCATCCACTCGATCAGCGCCTTGGTCGAATTTCCGAACGTCGTGCCGCCCGAAATCAGAATCGAAATTTCTCCGTCCTTGCATTCATAAACCATCTTGCGCCGTGCGTCGGCCGACCCGACGAACACTCCTGTGCGCGAAAGATGGTTGCCGTGCAGGAATGGCATCGCCTGCTCGTTCATCAGCGTCCACACGATGCAGGCTTGCATGTTGACGACGATCCGCTGGCCCAGCCCGTCGATTTGCCGCGGGTAGTGCGCGAGCATCATCGCGACCGCCGCCTCGCCACCGGCATGCAGCCCCGCTTGCGGCAGGCTCATCTGCAAAGGCTGCTTCCCCTCCTCGCCCATCAGGTACATCATGCCGCCCGCCGCCCACGTGATAATGTCGGCCCACGCATAGTCCTTGCCCGGACCCGTGTCGCCGAACGGCGTGATCGACGCATAGATGAGCCGCGGATTTTTCTTCGCCAGCGCGTCGTAGCCAAGCCCGATCGTTTCGAGATAGCCAAGCGGATGCGACTCGACGAGAAAATCGGCCTGCGCCGCGAGCTCGGCAACCAGCGCTCGCCCGTCGGCACTCGCGAGATTCGCCGTCACGGACTTTTTCCCCGCGTGATACGCGATCGAATACAGGCAGTGCTCGGCGTCGGCCTTGTCCTCAAGATACGGCGGGATTCGCCGCGTCGAACATCCGCCGATTGGCTCGACCTTGATAACCTCGGCGCCGAGATCGGCGAACATCTTGCCGCACAACGCGCCCTTCTCGTCCGTCAGGTCGAGCAGGCGAAATCCTTTCAGCAACTCAGATGGCATCGGTGAATAACCCTCGCGGAACTCGGAACTTTATATCCTACCGCGCCAAAGATGTAACTGCCGAGGGAAGGGGTTAGGGGTTAGGTTTCTGGAATCCCTACTTCATCTGCCGCGCGTGCCGCGCAGCCCCGATCGCCGTTGCGAAATCCGCATGCTCAGGAATCACGAACCGCCGCCCGAAAGGAAAACTGAGACGCTTCATTTCCTGCATGAATCGAAACAACCGCGACAGCTTCCCGGTCAGCACGATATTTTCCTGCCCGCACGCGCGCGCACTGGCGAGCGCCAGCACGCCGATCGATTCCGTGATCATGTTCATGATCGCGAGCGCCTTGTCCTCCGGCGTCGCGTCGGCGCTGACCTTGCCAAAGTTCGCGGCGGTGGTGCCCGGCGGCAGGTCGCCGATCGATCCGCCCGCGATGTCGCGAACGCTCAGATCGATTCGCCGCAAGTCGCCCTTGCGCGCCAGTTTCTCCAGTCGCTCGATCGTCGACACGCCGAGCATGTGCTTAGCAAGTCCGAGCAACGTGCCGCCGCCCACGCCGGTGCCGCTGAAGTGCGCGATCTTGTCGCCGTTGACCGATACGATCGCCGTGCCCGTGCCGAGCGAGACGACCATCGCGCTTTCCAGTCCGGCGAGCGACGTACCGCCGATTCCAATCGCCGTGAATTCGTTAACTTTGATTACCGGCCGTCCGAGCAGCGACTTCGTCAGGACGCGCGATCCGGCGCCGGTGGCCGCCACGCATTCGACGTCTTCCAGCTTGATGCCGAAATCGGCGACGAGTTTGCCCAGGGCGCCCGCCGCCGCGGCCACCGGGTCGTTAGCCTCGATCGTCACGACGTGCACGCCGCCATTTTCGAGTATCACGGCGTCGGTGGTCGATCCGCCGATATCGATGCCAACGATCATAAGTGGTGCCGGCTCCTGTCCAGCCCGTCATGAAGCTAGAACAGCCGCTGCCACCTGCGCAACGAGGCGCTAGGAGGCTCGCCAAGGGCATTAGCCGGGCCCGGCCGGTGTGCTACGTTTCAAAAATGGCACGGCGCAAGGCCGATTCGTCGCAAAGTCTCTTTCCACCGCGCACCCCGCTCAGCCAACCGCTGGCGGATCGGATGCGTCCGCGCACGCTCGACGAAATCGTTGGCCAGGAGCACCTCCTCGGCCCGGGAAAATTTCTCAGCCAGATGGTAGCCGCGCACGTGCTCCATTCGATGATCCTCTGGGGCCCGCCAGGCACCGGCAAAACGACTCTTGCGATAGTGCTCGCCGAGCAATCGGGCGCGCAATTCCGCAAGCTGGCCGCCGTGACGTCGGGCGTCGCCGACCTGCGCGACGCGGTAGAAGCGGCGCGCCACGATCTCGAGGCCGGCAAGCGCACCGTTGTCTTTATCGACGAGATCCATCGATGGAACCGCGCGCAGCAGGACGCGTTTCTGCCGCACGTCGAGAGCGGCCTGATCACGCTCATCGGGGCGACCACCGAGAACCCGTCGTTCGAGGTCATCTCGGCGCTGCTCTCGCGGATGCGCCTGCTCGTACTGAAGCCGCTGTCGGAGGAAAACGTCGCGACCCTCGTTCATCGGGCACTCGCCGACAAGGATCGTGGCCTCGGCGACCTGGGACTCAAGCTGGGTGTCGGTGCGATCGACGAGATCGTCCGCTACGCTGGCGGCGACGCGCGCCGCGCACTCGGCACGCTCGAAATTGCCGCCGAGTTTGCGCACAACGCCGGCGCGACTATCATCACTCCCGAACATATCCGCGAGTCCGCGCAGCAGAAGGCGCTCCTCTACGACCGCGCCGGCGAGGAGCACTACAACGTCATCTCGGCATTCATCAAGAGCATGCGCGGCAGCGATCCTGACGCCGCGGTTTACTGGATGATGCGGATGGTCGAAGCGGGCGAGGAGCCGTTGTTCATCGCGCGTCGAATGGTGATCTTCGCATCGGAAGACGTCGGCAACGCCGACCCGCGCGCGCTTCAGGTCGCGATCGCTGTGAAAGAAGCCGTGGACTTTGTCGGGATGCCCGAGGGCGTGATCCCGCTCGCACAGGGTGTGACCTATCTTGCAAGTGCGCCGAAATCGAACGCGTCGTACCTGGCGATGCGCTCAGCCGCCGAAGACGCGAAAACCCTTGGCGCCCTGCCGGTTCCGCTGCATCTCCGCAACGCGCCGACGCCGATGATGAAGGGGCTCGGCTACGGCAAGGACTACCGTTATCCGCATGACTTCGAAGGCGCTCTGACCGCGCAGACCTACCTGCCCGACGAACTCGGCGAGAAGATGTACTACCAACCGTCGGAGCGAGGCTATGAAATCAGGATTCGCGAATTTCTCGCTCGCGCCCGCGACGCCCGCAAGCCCGCGTCGAATCGCAAGCCCGACAAGAACGACTGACCCAAAAAAAGCGAACCGCGGGAACCGAACAATCCATGTGTCCGTTCCCGCGGTTCAAAAATTGTCCCGACAAATTTATTTCGTGCCGAGAACTGAGTCCTTCAACGCCTTGGCGGCGGTGAAGCGAAGCCGGGTGCGCGCAGGAATCTTGATCTCCTGTCCGGTCGCCGGATTGCGGCCCATCCGCGCCTTGGTCTTGCGCTTGCGAAAAATCCCGAGGCCGGCCAGCCGCAGCGATCCTTCCTTCTTCAGTTCACGCACGACCAGTCCGTTGAGTTCTTCGAGTACTTGCTTTCCCTGCTTCTTGGTGAGTCCGAGCTTTTCAGCCATGTAGGCTGCTACCTGCGACTGCGTCATCATCCTCCTCCTTGCGATTCGGGGTTTCGAGCTTTCAGTGAGGGTGAACGAGTAGCGCGAGAAATTCAAGGGCGCGCGGCACGAAAATCGCGATTTTTTCTAGGGATCGTGATGGTTTTTGCACAGGCCTTTCGCATCGCCATTGAGCCCCAAGGGTTTCGCGCGAGTGAATCGTGACAAACCGCGCAAACGCGCCGTCAGTAGCGCACTTCGACGAGGTAAAGACCGCCCGGCGGCGCGTTCGCCGGACCCGCTCCGCGATCGCGTCCATCGAGAATCGCCGCGACTTCGCCGGCGGTGAGCTTGCCGCGTCCCACGTCGATCATCGCCGCGACCATCGCGCGCACCATGTGGCGCAGGAAACTGTTGGCCTCGACGCGGTAGAGGAACACGTCGCCGTCGCGAGTCCATTCGCTGAACATCACGCGCCGCGTCGTCGTCCGTACTTCAGTCCCGAGCGATCGGAACGCGGCGAAATCATGCTCGCCGACGAAGCCCCGCGCCGCACAGTTCATCGCCTCGAGATCGAGTTGGTCGCGAACGAGCCAGCTATAACGATATTCGAAGGCGGACGCGATGCTGCGATTCAGCACGCGATATTCGTACACGCGCGATCGCGCGGCGCGCCGCGGATCGAAATTGTCCGGCGCGGGCGCAATGTCGAGCATCACGATATCGGGCGGCAGAAGTGAATTGAGCGCGCGTTGCAATTCGGCGTGATCGAACTCACGCGGAATCGAAATCGACGCGACCTGCCCGCGCGCATGCACGCCGGCATCGGTTCGCCCCGATCCGAACACGCGCACCGGCGCCGCGAAAATCCGCTCGAGCGCGGCCTCGATCCTCCCCTGTATCGAATCGTGGCGCGGCTGCAGCTGCCACCCGGAATAGTTGGTACCGTCGTACTCGATCGTGAGCTTGAGGACCATCAGACCCGCCCGCCCGATCAGGCGAGTGTCGACGAGCTAAGCGCCAGCGTCTCCGCGATCCAAAGCGCGCCCAGCGCCGCCAGCCGCGTGTTGTCGAACACACACCACAGCGACAGCGAATCCGCGCGCTCCTCGACGCTGACGACGATCGCCTCCTGGCCGACCGCGTCGATCACGCCGAGCGGCTCGCCTTCTTCAGCGATCAGAATGCCCGGCGCGACGCGCAACTGCTCGACCGCGTCCTCGCCGTTGCCCTTGAGGGCGCGCGGACGCTGGATGTCGATGGTCAACGCGGAGCCATGAAGAACCGGAATCGCGGCGACCTGGATCGACAGCGTCGGCGCCTTGTCGATCAGCTTCCCGATTTGTGCAGTGATCGCGGATGCGACCGATCGCTCATGCTCGCGCATAAAGGCGTTGAAGCCTCGCTGCGTTTCATCGTCATCGAGCTCAAGCCGCGCGCTCAGAAGATCCGTGGTCTGATCGACGGTTGCCGTGAGCATTTCCATGCCGCCTGCACTCGCGCCGAGCATCGCAGTCGCCGCGACGAATCCGCCGTGAATCCCAAGCGCTTTCAGACAGGTGGCAAGTACGTGCGCCGCGGGATGAGGAATCGCGAAGACCTTGGCGTTGCGCAAATTCGCGATAGCCTCGCGCGAAGTCAGCCCGGGCGCCACCATCGGCACGTCCGCAGGCGGCCGATTCGCGGCGCTCAGATCGATCAGGATCGGCCCCGGTCGCGCGGCAATGATTTCCGCGGCGCGCGGCGCAGGAATCGCGAGGAATGCAATATCGTACTCGCGAAGATCGGATGGACTCTCGAGCGCATCGACCAGCCGCTCTTCACCGCCGGCATCGACCGTCTGCATCGCACCCGCTTCGGTTGTGAACAGTTTCAGCTCGCTAAGCTGGAATCCGCGCGCCGCGATCAGTTCGATCAGCTGGTTGCCGACTGCGCCGGTGGCGCCGACAACCGCCACTCTCGGCTCGCCGGTACTGCTCATTCGCTCTCGCTTTCAGAGCTTTCGATCTTCTCGCGCACCAGCCTGCCCATCGCCTTGCATCCGATGACCTGCGTTCCAGTGCCACCGTGAAGATCGCGCGTGCGATAACCATCGCGCACGACCGCATCGACCGCATTCGAAATCAGCTCGGCTTCCGATCGCATGCCGAGCGAATGCTCGAGCAGCATCGCCGCCGAGAGAATCGCCGCGAGCGGATTGGCCTCGTCGCGCCCCGCGATATCCGGCGCACTGCCATGAATCGGCTCGTACAGCCCGACGCGGAAACCGGCGCTGTTGAGTTCCTCGCCGAGCGACGCCGATGGCAGCAGGCCCATCGATCCCGCAAGCACCGAGGCCTCGTCGGTCAGAATGTCGCCGAACATGTTCTCGGTGACCACCACGTCGAAGTCCTTGGGCCGCCGTATCAGATGCATCGCCATCGAATCGACCAGCTGATTCTCGAACGCCACGTCCTTGAACTGCGCGCTCAACTCGGTCGCGATCTCACGCCACAAGCGCGAGGTCGCGAGCACGTTGGCCTTGTCGACGGAGGTCAGTTTCTTGCGGCGTTCGCGCGCCAGCTCGAAACCAAACTTGAGCACACGCGCAATCTCGGCCTCGGTGTAGAAGCAGGTGTCGACCGCCTCGCGCCCGTCTTTCGCGGCGCGTTTTTCGCTCGGCTTGCCGTAGTAGATACCGCCGGTCAGCTCGCGAATGATCACCACGTCGACGCCGCCGATCACTTCGGCCTTCAGCGGCGACGCCGCCATCAGTTCCTTGACGGTTTTGACGGGCCGGATGTTGGCGAACAGTCCCAGCGCCTTCCGGAGTCCAAGCAGCGCCTGCTCGGGACGCTTCTCCGCGTTGGGTTTGTCCCATTTCGGCCCGCCGACCGCGCCAAGCAGAATCGCGTCGCTGTCCTGCGCCTGCTTGAGCACTTCATCGGGCAGCGGCGTGCCGCTGGTGTCGAGCGCATGACCGCCAATCATGCCCTCTTTGAACTCGAGATCGACCGCCGATCTCCGCGCGATGATCTTGAGCACCTGCAGGGCTTCACCGACGACCTCGGGGCCGATGCCGTCACCTTTCAGAACTAGAATTTTATAGGCCATGCGAAAGCGCTGAACGCCAGGACGTGAGTGATCGGGAGGAGCGTCGGACCGTCTCGACCCGTCAGTGTATAGCCTCGAAGATTAGTTGCGCAGATGGACGCGATGGCAGAGCGGCGAATCTAGCCGCAAGCCGCACGTCGCGCAGGATGAAGAGCGAATTCACGTTCACACTCAAGCTCTCAAAGCACTAGCCCAAGAATGATGTTGCGGCAAGCCCCATCGCGTCTCACGGCACGTCGGTGGTCGGCTTGAGCGGAGCGTGCTTGCGCCCCTTCAGCCGATTGAGCGCGTTCACCAGCGCGAGCGCGCTCGCCATGACGATGTCGCTATGCGCACCCTGGCCGGCGACGGTCACGCCGTTCTCGCGAATCATGCAGCTCACTTCGCCAAGCGCATCAGTGCCGCCGGTGATCGCCTTGACCGCATAACGCTCGAGCGCGGGATTGATCGCCGCGATTTTGTAGATCGCCTTGTAGCACGCGTCCACCATTCCGTCGCCTTCGCCCTCGGCCGAGCACTCTTTTCCTTCAACGCGCAGCGTGACTTCCGCGTGCGGCGTGCTCTTGCTCGAAGACGCGCACTTCAAATCGACCAGCTCGAAGTGATCGACCGTCCGTCGCGCGTTCTCGGTCACCAGCGCGAGAATGTCGTCGTCGTACACGATTTTCTTTTTGTCGCAGAGCGCTTTGAATTCGCCGAACGCCTTGTTGACGTCGACGTCGTCGATATCGACGCCGAGTTCCTTCAACCGGTTCGTGAACGCGTGACGCCCCGAATGTTTGCCCAGCACAAGCTTGTTCGACGGGATGCCGATATCCTCGGGCTTCATGATCTCGTAAGTGAGCTTGTACTTCAGCACGCCGTCCTGATGGATTCCCGCTTCGTGCGCGAACGCGTTGTCGCCGACAATCGGCTTGTTCGCCGGGACCGACTGTCCAATCACCTGCGACAGCAGCCGCGACGCCGGGTATATCTGGCGCGTGTTGACGCGCGACTGCACGCCCATCAAATCGTGCCGCGTCTTCATCGCCATCACGACTTCTTCCATCGAGCAGTTGCCCGCGCGCTCGCCGATTCCGTTGATTGTGCATTCGACCTGACGTGCGCCGTTGCGCACGGCCGCCAGCGAATTCGCAACCGCCAGCCCGAGATCGTTATGACAATGCGCGCTCCAGATAACTTTGTCGGCGCCCGGAACTTTCTCGCGCATGTACGCGAACATCCGGCCAAACTCTTCGGGGATCGCGTGACCGGTCGTGTCGGGCAGATTGATCACGGTGGCGCCTGCGCGAATCACCTCGCTGCAAACGTCGACCATGTAATCCCAGTCGGAGCGCGACGCGTCCTCGCACGAGAACTCGATATAGTCGAGACTCTTTTTCGCGCGCGTGACGGCCCAGGTCGCCGCGTCGAGCACGTCCTCACGATTCATGTTGAGCTTGTACTTGAGATGGATATCCGAGGTCGCGATGAAAATGTGAATCCCCGGATGCGCGGCCTTGTCGACTGCACGCAGTGCCGAATCGACGTCCTGCTCGCCGGTCCGCGACAGGCTCAGCACGACCGGCTCGGTGACCGCCTGTGAGACGCGAGCGATCGACTCGAAATCTCCGGGCGATGAAACGGCAAAACCCGCCTCGATGATATCTACGTTCAGCCGCTCGAGTTGCCGCGCGAGCGCGATCTTCTCCTCGACGTTCATCGTGCAGCCCGGCGATTGCTCGCCGTCGCGCAGCGTCGTGTCGAAGATTCGGACGTAGTCCTTGTCGTTGTGCGAAGCCGTGTCCGCGTGTGCCATCTTCATTCCTCCCGCATCATCGCCGCGGGATCAGTTGCCGATCGTATCGCCATGAGCGGAGGTGAAAAAAGAAAACGCCCCGGGCGGCTTCGATCGGCCCACTGCCCGGGGCGTGTGTCTCAGTTTAATCAGGCCGTTAAACCTGTCCGGACGCGCGCCTGGCGTGGGCCCTTGTAAGGGCCAGGCTAAGCAGCAGCTCCGGTAGCAGGTTGCAAAACATCGTGTACGGATTCTAAGCGGCCGCGGAGAGTCCAGTCAAGCGGGCTTTAGCGCGGCGCCGGTTGATGGTCGCGAAGACTGCGAGTAGTTCGAGCCGTGTCCGGCTGACGCGCGGCGCCGTTGGCGTCATGCGATTTCGCCGATGCGACCGGGTGCAGCACCGAGACCTTAGCGCTCAGCCGTTCGCCGCGCAGCATCAGATATGGACCCGACAGCACGTACGCAGACGAGAGCAGGAACGCGGTGAGCTGCGGAATCGCGAAGAGCATCGCCGCAACCACCATCATGACGATCACGAGCTCGACCTGCGCGCGCTTCTCGAGCTTCATCGTTTTGAAGCTGGGGTAGGGCACGCGCGAGATCATCAGGCCGCCGAGCGCGAGCGTGATCGGCGCCATCAACGTGCACAGCGTCCGCGGCGAATCGAATTCGAAGTAGCTGTAAGCCAGGGAGAGCGACGCGATCATGATCGCGGCGCCGGGAATCGGCAGGCCGACAAATCGGCTCTTGTCGGCGGTTGCAGTCTGCACGTTGAAGCGGGCGAGCCGAAGCGCACCGCATAGAACGTACAATCCGCCGACCGCGATTCCGATGGAACCGATCGGCCGCAGAGCCCACGAGAAGGCGAGCATCGCGGGCGCGACGCCGAATGCGATCACGTCGGAGAGGCTGTCGAACTCAACGCCGAACTGGCTCGAGGTGCGCGAGGCGCGCGCAACACGTCCGTCGAGGCCGTCGCAAAAGAAGGCGATCACTATCATCACCGAGGCGACCTCGAAGTGTCCGGTCACCGCCGACACCATCGAGTAGAAGCCTGACAACAAGCCGATCGAAGTGATTGTCGCGGGCAGCAGGAAAACTCCGCGACGCAGCGGACCGTCGGCCCTGACCTCCGGCTCGCTTCCCTGATCCGAATAGAGGGTCATCCGCAGGCGCGCATCGCGCGAGCGACGAGAATTGCGGCTCATTGCTCGATTGCTCCGATTATGGATTCCCCGGCGCGCACCCGCTGCCCGAGCGACACCGTGACGCGGTACTCGAGCGGAAAAAAATGATCGACGCGGCTTCCAAACATAATAAGGCCGATCCGCTGGCCTGCTTGTATTCTATCACGCGCGCGAATCCGGCAAACAATCCGCCGCGCCAGGTATCCCGCCACCTGCATCATTCCGAACGTCCGCCCGGACGCGTCGGTCATCGCGATCAGGTTACGTTCATTGTGCTCGCTGGCGTCGTCGCGAAACGCCGCGCGAAATTCTCCAGCAGTATGCTCGACCGTCGTGACTTCGCCGGCAATCGGCGCGCGGTTCACGTGAACGTTGAGCGGCGACATGAACACCGACACGCGACGGCAGGGGTTTCCCGACGAGCCGGGAAAAGAAACGTCGGAAATGTCGGTGACTTTGCCGTCTGCGCCGCAAATCACGACGCCCTCGGTACGTGGCGGATAACGATCGGGATCGCGAAAGAAAAGCGCAATCGGGATTGCGAGTATCACCAGGATTGCGCCGATCGAGTGAAGGCCGATCGCAATCAGGATGATTCCGAATACCGCCAAGCCAATCGACAGCGCCGCGCCCTCGGTGGCAATTCCGATGGCGCTCGCAACACGCGCAAGCACTGCGCCCGGCATTGGGCGCCCGCTATCGGTCTCGCCCGCCATGGCCTGCTAGTTTCTCGACTTGTCGACCAGCCGGTCGCTCGCGAGCCACGGCATGAACGCGCGCAGCTTGCGGCCGACTTCTTCGACCGGATGCTTCTCGGCTTCCTTGCGCAGTTCGCGGAAGCGCGGCAGCCCGGCCTTGTAGTCGCCGATCCATTCGTTGGCGAACTTGCCCGACTGGATGTCCGCGAGGATCTGCTTCATCGCCGCGCGCGAATCCTTGCCGATCACCTTCGTCCCGCGCGTCATGTCGCCGTACTCGGCCGTGTTGCTGATCGAGTAGCGCATGTTCGAAATTCCGCCCTCGTAGATCAGGTCCACGATCAGCTTCACTTCGTGCAGCGTCTCGAAGTACGCCATCTCGGGCGCGTAGCCGGCTTCGACCAGCGTCTCGTAACCAGCGCGAATCAGTTCGGTGAGCCCGCCGCATAGAACTGATTGCTCGCCGAACAGATCGGTCTCGGTTTCTTCTCTGAACGAGGTCTCGATAATCGCCGCGCGCCCGCCACCGATTGCGCTGCCGTACGCGAGCCCGACCTTCGCCGTATCCCCCGACGGATCCTGCTGCACCGCCAGCAGGCACGGCACGCCGCGGCCCTTGGTGTACTCGGATCGCACGAGATGACCGGGGCCCTTCGGCGCGATCATGAAAACGTTCACGTCAGCCGGCGGCTTGATAAATTTGAAATGGATATTGAAGCCGTGACCGAACGCGAGGTACTTGCCCTTGGTGAGATGCGGCGCAATTTCGGCGTCGTAAATCTCGGAGCCCATCTCGTCCGGCACGAGCACCATGATCACGTCGGCGCGCTTCGCGGCCTCCGCCGTGTCGAATACCGCAAGCCCCTGCTTGGCGGCCTTTTCTCGCGACGGCGATTTCGCACTCAGCCCGACGCATACGTCCATCCCGCTATCGCGCAGGTTGAGCGCATGCGCATGTCCCTGGCTTCCAAAACCAATCACCGCGATCTTCTTGCCCTTGAGCGCGGACAGGTCCGCGTCGCGGTCGTAGTAAACCTTCATTTGAATGTTCTCCCGAATTTTCCCGATGTCAGATTATTCAGCTTCGCGCGCCCGCCGGCTTTTGATGATTGTCGTGATTCGGCTGGACCGCTCGCGCCATCGCTACTTTGCCCGAGCGGACAATCTCCTTGATTCCCAGCGGCCGCACGATCGCGATGAATGCCTTGATTTTTTCCGAGTCGCCCGTCAGCTCGACGGTGATTGCGCGCGGACCGATATCGATCACATGTGCGCGGAACGCCGCGACGATCGAGTCGAGCTCCGATCGCGTGCGCTCGTCGACCGCGACCTTCACGATCACCATCTCGCGATCGATCGTCTCGACGTCCTTGAAGTCGGTGATTTTGATCACCGACACGAGCTTGTTGAGCTGCTTGTTGATCTGCTCGACGATCTGATCGTCGCCGGTGGTCACCAGCACGATCCTCGAGACCGTCGGATCGAGCGGATCCTCGTTGACGGTCAGGGACTCGATATTGAAGCCGCGGCCCGAGAACAGTCCGGCCACGCGTGCGAGCACGCCGAATTCGTTTTCAACCAGAACCGATATCGTATGACTTGTCATGCGGTGGAGTGCGCGCGCTCATGGCCGGACCCTGGCGTCAGCGAGCCTCTTGTTGATAGCGCCCGAGAATCGCCATCATGCGGTCTTTCGAGGCCAGCTTCAGCTTCTGGATTCGCTTCTCTTCAACTTCCTCTTCGTTGGTCAGGTAGTGTTTACTTCTAAAGACTTCGAGCTTTTGCTTGAGCGTTTGATGCTCAGTATAGAGGGCCCTCAGCTCCTCGTCATGGGTCAGATGCTGCCGAATGAGTTCTTCCTCTCGATGCTCCATACGCCCTCCGTGCCTATACCCGCCGGATTCTTTGGCTTGAAGGTAGCCTCCGGCGTCCTGATATATAGCGGCTCCAGCGAAGCCGCTCGATCCGTTTCACCACGGGCAAACTGCGCCCCGCCCAACGCTGCGACGCAGGCCCCGCGCAAATCGAGCATCCCTGTATCGAAAACCGCCACCCAATGACCCCGCGATTCCACAAGGGCCGCCGCATCCTTCGCTCTTTCGTCACCGACGAACACTACGTCCTCGGTGATGCGCGATGCCAGGTGTTTCAGCGCGACTACCAATTCCTCTGACAGTTTCTCTAGCCCATCCGCCACGACCCGGTAAAGGGCCGCGTAGACTTCGCCTTTTCGAGCGTCCGTTACCACGCAGATTACGCGTCCTGTTTCAATATTGTTACGCTCGAGCGCTGCTAATGCTATCGCGTCGAAGCTGGGCACGCCGACCATCGCGCATCCCGCCGCCATCGCGATTCCCTTGGCGTAGCTGAGCCCGATACGCAGTCCGGTGAACGATCCAGGGCCGATCGCGACCGCTATTGCGCCGACGTCGGTAATCGCAAGTCCGGCCGAGGCGAGAAGTTCATCGATGGCGCCCGGCAATGCGGCGCCGTGCGACGTGGCCGGACGCTCGAGCGATGCGGCGACTTTGCCGCGCGCGATCAGCGCGAGGCTGGCGATTGATGTGGAAGTATCGAGTCCCAGGACCGGGCTTGCTGCGGCTGCCTGTTCGAGGAGCCGATTAACCCTGCACAATACGCGAGATGTCATTGAAGATTACGAACGCCATCAGCGCCACAAGCAAGAACAGTCCAACCTGGAGCATCGCTTCGCGGTAACGAAGTTCGAGCGGCTCGCCCTTGATGCCCTCGAAGACAAAAAACAGCAGATGCCCGCCGTCGAGCAGCGGCACCGGCAAAAGATTTATGATTCCAAGCTCGAGGCTGAGCATCACGGTAAACATCGCGAGGTTGGCGAACCCGCGGTGCGCCTCCTGGCCAGCCATCTGCGCGATCATGATCGGTCCGCCGAGCGCGTCCCGCACCGGCGTGCTGCCGGTGAAGATACTGGCGATTCCAACCACCATCTGCACGGTCATCTCAACCGAGGTTTCGCCCGCTTGTTCCACGGCGCCGATCGGGCCGTAGCGCTTGACGGTCTCGTCGCCGCTGGGCTGCACGCCGATCACCCACGTGGTTGCGTTGGTGCCGTAGAGGGTCTTCTGATCGAGCCGGGTCGGCGTGATCACTACAGTGCTGCGCTCGCCATGCGGCCGATCTATTTCCAGTTTGATCGGAGAACCGTCGCCGGCTTTAACGGCGGTCGAGAAATCAGACCACGTTTCCATCGGCTGGCCGTTGACTGAGAGGATTTTGTCGCCACTCTGAAGTCCGGCCTTCGCCGCGGGGAGATCCTTCGTGGTCTTGCCGACTACCGGCAGCAATTGCGGCACGCCGTACATGAAAACCAATGTCAGAAGCAGCGGCGCGAAGACGATATTCGCAATCGGTCCCGCCAGCACGATCAGCACGCGCTTGCCGAGAGACTGCGTAGGGAATGCGCGATTGCAGTACGCGTCGATCAGCAGGGTTGGCGGATGCTCCGCCAGTACTTTAATCGCATCGTCAACTTTGGGTTGATCGCGCACTTCATTGAGCAGCAGCGCTTCGTCGGGTTTCAGCTCGCGGCCGAGGACGGTGTGCGCAACGCCGCCGCCCGACACGCTCAGGCGGCCGGCCAGCGCGCGCAAATTGTCGTCGAACCCGGCGACGGCAGGAACCGATCCCAAATCGCGCGCCGCGCCAATCAAGTCGAGTCCGACTTCGTGAAGGTACAGTTTGATCTCATCGGGCGTCGGCTTTTCGCCGACTTCGTCGCCAAGCATCCGGACGTAGCCGCCAAATGGAGTGGCGCCGACCGAGTACTCGGTTTCGCCGCGCCGGAATCCAAATACTTTCGGGGGGTAGCCGACGGAGAATCGCAGCACGCGAACCCCGACTTTCTTCGCCATCGCAAAATGCCCGGCCTCGTGCACTACAACCAACACAGCGAAGACCAGTGCTGCGGATAAAATCGAATGAATCATTTAGTCTGCTCGCAAGCCCGACGCGGAAGTTTCCGAGCGCAAAAATGCGGCTCCCAAAGCCGCATCATCGAAACCAATAGTAGGCGAAAAAGACGGCGAAGACCAGTGAACAAGTGCGATCGAGCAGCCCGCCGTGACCCGGAAAAATCCATCCCGAGTCCTTGACTCCCGCCGCGCGCTTCAACGCCGACCCCGCCAGGTCGCCAAGCTGCGCAAGGATGGAAATCATAGCTGCAAATAGCAGGATTTTGCCCATATCCCACGTCCCGCCTATCATCGTAAAGAGCAACCATCCGCCGACAATCGTCGCGATCAACCCGCCGACCGCGCCCTCAATTGTTTTGTTGGGACTAAGACTCGGCGCCAGTTTGGTGCGGCCCATATACCTGCCGACGAAGTACGCGCCGCTGTCGCTCACCACCGCCAGCAGGATGACCAGCAGGAGCATGTTGATACCGTTGGGACTGTTGCGGAGCAGCGCGAAGAACGGGAACAGAAACCCGACGTACGCAGCACCCATGAAGACCAGGCGCGGACCTCTGAATCCCTCGCCGCCGCCCGCGACTTCGATTCGTACTGCCAGCCCGAGCATCATGAGGATCACGATCACCGGCACGACCCATCCAACCCATCCCGCGTCGCCGCCGTAAAGAAGCCCGAACAGCGGCACGCCGCCGACGACGGCGAACAGCGGAATGGCGACCCAGTGCAGTGCGCCGGTCATCGCAGCGACTTCGTAAAGTCCCCACAGGCCGAACACTGCGATAGCAATCGTGAAGAACCACGGCGGCGCGAACAGCACGAGCGCCCCCACCGCAGGCAGCAGGACCGCCGCCGTCAGAAGCCTAGTTTTGAGCACGCAGGCGGGTGTCTGAGCCGTTGGTGACTGCGCCGAAGCGCCGCTCGCGTAGCTGGTAGGCGGCAATCGCGCTCAGGAATTCGCGCTCGCGGAAATCGGGCCACAGCGTGTCGGTAAAATAGAGTTCAGTGTAGGCGAGCTGAAACAGAAAAAAATTCGAGACGCGCAGTTCGCCGGAGGTTCGAATCAGAAGGTCGGGATCGGGAAGCTCGCCGGTAGTGAGCTCGCGCGCAACCGTCTGCTCATCGATTTGCTCGGGCGAGAGCGCGCCGTCTGCGACTGCGCGCGCGATCGATCGCACCGCATTCACAACGTCCTGACGCCCGCCGTATGACAGCGCGAGCGCGACCGTCATCCCGCGATTATCGCGCGTCGCCGCGACCGTCTCGGCCAGCGCCTCGCGCACCCGCGGTGGCAGACGCTCTGTATCTCCCAGCGCGAGCACGCGGATGTCGCGCTTCATCAGGCGCTTGGTCTCGGTGATCAGGTAGCGATGGAACAGCCCCATGAGGAAGCTGACTTCGGTGGTCGGACGTCCCCAATTCTCGCTCGAGAATGCGTACAGCGTGAGGTACGGGATGCCGAGTTCGCGGGCCGCATCGACGACCGCGCGCACCGAATCCTTGCCGCGGCGATGGCCCTCATGGCGCGACAGCCCGCGCCGGCTCGCCCAGCGGCCGTTGCCGTCCATCACGATCGCCACGTGACGCGGCATCCGCGATGGATCCAAAGAGAGGTCGGGGAAATCGTTTAGCGGTAGTGAGATTGCCACTTGAGGTCAGACTTTACCTAAGATCGCGCGCCGCTTGAACATGGTGACGGTGCGAACTCAGACCTCCATGATTTCCGCTTCTTTGGCGGCCAGCACTTTGTCGATTTTTTCGATGAACTCGGTCGTGTAAACCTGCACCTTGGCCTCGCCCGCGCGCATCTCGTCCTCGGTGGCCTGCTTTTCCTTGTGCAGTTCCTTGAGCATGTCGTTGGCGTCGCGGCGATGGTTGCGGACGCCCACTCGGAACTCTTCCCCGATCTTGCGCACGTGCTTGACCAGGTCCTTGCGGCGCTCCTCGGTAAGTTCGGGAATCGGGATACGGATGATCTTGCCGTCATTCATCGGCGACAGCCCGAGATCGGAAGTCTGGATCGCCTTTTCGATATCGTGCATCGCGCCCTTATCATACGGCGTGATCACGATCAGGCGCGGCTCCGGCGCCGACAGCCCCGCGAGCGAACGCAGCGGCGTCTTCGATCCGTAGTAATTCACCTGGAGATTCTCGACCAGCGCGGTTGACGCGCGGCCGGTGCGCACGCGGGAAAGCTCGTGGCGAAAGGCCTCGACGGTCTTGTCCATCTCCTTGCGCGCGTCTTCGATTGTGTCCGTAAGCATGCTCACGGTGCGCTCTCCACCCGCGTTCCGATTTGCTCCCCCATCACGGCTCTTCTTATATTACCCGCTTTGCGCAGATTGAACACGATGATCGGCAAACGATTATCCATGCACATCGATATGGCCGTCGAGTCCATCACCTTGAGATTTTTCTGCAAGACCTCGATATAAGTGAGGCGGTCGAAGCGCTTGGCGCCCGGCTCGCGCACCGGATCGCGATCGTAAACGCCGTCCACCGTATGGCTCGCCTTGAGGATAACCTCGGCGCCGATTTCCATCGCGCGCAGGCTCGCCGCCGTGTCGGTCGTGAAGTAGGGGTTGCCGGTGCCGGCCGCGAAGATGATCACGCGGCCCTTTTCCAGATGGCGCACGGCGCGGCGCCGGATGTACGGCTCGCACAGCGCCTGCATCTCGATTGCCGACAGCACTCGCGTGACGACGCCCGCATGTTCGAGTGCATTTTGCAGCGCGAGCGCGTTGATCACCGTCGCCAGCATGCCCATCTGATCGGCGGTCGATCGATCCATCCCGCGCGCCTCGTAATCGCTGCCGCGGATGTAATTGCCGGCGCCGATAACCATCGCGAGCTGCACGCCGAGCGCCGCAACTTCCTTGATTTCGAGCGCAATCTCGGCCAGCGCGTCGAGATCGAGTCCCGACCCTTGCGCGGGCGCGAGCGCCTCGCCGGATAATTTCAACAGGATACGGCTGAAGCGCGGCTTGCCGTCAGAAGCGGTTTGGACTTCAGCCATCTTTCTGGATGCTCCCGCGATACATCCGAAACACCAACCCAACCTAACCCCTTCGCCGAACGGAAGGGGAACAATCGCGTTGACAAGCCCTAGGCCGGCCCACCCTTGGCGTCGAGGTTTTCGCCCAGCTGATAGCGGGTGAAGCGGCGCACATCGATTTTTTCGCGCATCTGGATGGCGGCCTCGCCAATCAGATCGTTGACAGTCTTGTTCGGATCGCGAGCGTAGGCCTGCTCGAGCAGGCAGGCTTCCTTGTAAAATTTCTCGACTTTGCCGTCGACGATCTTCGCGACGACTGCCGCCGGCTTGCCCTCGGCCTGCGACGCGTAGATCTGACGCTCCTGCTCGATGACTTCCGCTGACAATTCCTCGCGCCGCACGACGCGCGGATTGAGCGCCGCGACCTGCAACGCGAGTTCCTTCACCAGCGCCTGGAACGCCTCGGACTTGGCGCAGAAATCGGTCTCGCAATTGACTTCGATCAAAACGCCAATCTTGCCGCCCGCATGAATATACGAACCGACCGCTCCTTCGGACGCGACCCGGCCCGCGCGCCCGGCAGCCGCGGCGATTCCCTTCTCGCGCAGCCACACGATTGCCTTCTCGAGATCGCCGTCGGTCTCCGCCAGCGCCCGCTTGCAATCCATAATGCCGGCGCCAGTCTTTTCGCGCAGTTCCTGAATGAGCTTCGGAGTTATTTCCATCACAATTCCTGGGTTGAGCTAGTATTCTTGGCCGGTCGCTCTACTGCAAGCAACGGCCACGACGAACATGCTCTGTTTTGCGAACCGTCGATCGAATTTGTCGGCTAGACCGAGCTTGGCGAATCGGGCGCCGATGCACCCGCGTCCGCCGCGGCGCTCGCTTCCGAACGGGCATCCTGCTGACCCTTGGCGCGTTCCTCGGCGATCTGCTTGCCTTCGAGAATCGCGTCGGCCACCGCCGCCGTGAACAGCTTGATCGCGCGGATCGCGTCGTCGTTGCCCGGGATTCGGTACGCGATCAGATCAGGGTCGCAGTTGGTATCCACCACCGCAGCGACGGGGATTCCAAGGCGGTTCGCTTCCGCCACGGCGATATCTTCTTTCTTGGTATCGATCACCCACAGCGCGTCCGGCAGCTTGCGCATATTCTTGATGCCGGCCAGCGTCGCCATCAGCTTCTCATGCTCACGGCCGTTGTCGCTCATCTCTTTCTTGGTGAGCGCCTTGATCATCTCGGGGTCGGCCATCACTTCTTCGAGCTTGCGCAGCCGGTCGATCGACGCGCGAATCGTCTGGAAGTTGGTCAGCATCCCGCCAAGCCAGCGGTTGTTGACGTAGTACATGCCGCAGCGCTCGGCCTCTTCCTTGACGATATCCTGGGCCTGCTTCTTGGTGCCGACGAACAGCATCGTGCCGCCCGCCGCCGCGAGGTCGCGCGCGAAGTCGAAGGTCGCGCGGAACATCTTCACGGTCTGCTGCAGATCGATGATGTAAATACCGTTGCGGGCGCCGAAGATGTATTGCTTCATCTTCGGGTTCCAGCGGCTGGTCTGATGGCCGAAGTGGACGCCGGCCTCCAGTAGCTGCTTCATACTGATTTCAGTCATAGAATTTAGTCCTTGCCTCTTGGCCCCAAGGGTGGGGCAATCTGTAAGTATTAGCAGGCTGGGATGCGCTAAGAAAGCGGCAATCCGGTCACTTACTCTTCGCAGCCTTCAGGCGGATATCGTCGCTGGCCATGCACGCCGCATTGACCGCGCGTGCTTTTCCCAACGCCGCGTCGTGCTTGTCGAGCCGCTTCAGCTTGCCCGTCTTGTCGAGACTGACCGGGTCCTGGAAATTGTTCTGCAAGTCGGTTAGCGCCTTCTCGCAATTGTCCTCGGTGTCATAGCTGGTGACGATGACCCAGTGCGAAAGGGGCGCGTCGGCATCGACATCATGGGGAATCCTGGCCGAGTCGGGTGGCATCATCAGATACCAGCCCACCAAAGCGAGCGCCGCGAGGTGGCGGCTATGCAGGTTTCTCACCCCGAAAGTTATACCGACTTAGCGCCAAAAAGTCATCGTGTGGTCCATGTAAGAGGGTGGCTCTCGCGCGTCGATGGCGGCGCAGCGGCCCGTCCCACTGAATCTGTTTCGAAGTAGTATAGATTGGGACAAGCACTTTCGGGCGACCATGTTTAGATAGTGGGGCGGGCCGCCGTGCCCGCCATCGACGCGCGGACGTCCGCGCCCGCGCCTACCTAATCTCTCCTCGGCCATACCCAGAGATACTCTTTAAGCTCGGGCCACCGAGTCCAAGGATTCTTCAGAATGTAGTCGAATTTTTGTCCCAGCTCTTTTTCATCGCGAACCATGCGATCGAAATACTCGTCTTGCCAGACTTGCCCGCGGCATCCGTGCTGACGCTGCATCGCGTGCGCTGTAAACGACTTCCACGAATGAATGATCTTCTCGAGAGGCTGTTCATCCAGGATTCGCAGCAGGACGTGCACATGGTCGTTCATGACCACGTAGGCGTAAAGTTCGTAGCGCTGCTCGTGCCCGTGATGCAGTTCCGTCGCGACCAAATCGCGCTCGGGCGCCGACAGTTCCTTGTCTGGCGCAAGCCGCCAAGTCACGAAATAGATCGTGTCCCGGTCGCGGTAGTGTGGCAGGCGCCTGCGATAGAAGTCAGAGGAATCATTCATTGGTAGGCGCGGGGCCGCGCATCGATGGCGGGCACGGCGGCCCGCCCCACTAATGGCGGGAGACCCGCCCCGCAGACACCAGCAACCCTACGCGTTCATCGATTCGAGGAATTCCTCGTTGGTCTTGGTCTTGTCCATCTTGTCGATTAGGAATTCCATCGCTTCGACCGCGTTGAGCTGAGTCAGCAGCTTGCGCAGTATCCACACGCGATTGAGCGTCGCGCGCGGGAGCAGGAGCTCTTCTTTGCGCGTCGATGATCGCTGGATATCGATCGTCGGGAAGATGCGCTTTTCGAGCAGGCGCCGGTCGAGCGCGATCTGCTGATTGCCGGTGCCCTTGAACTCTTCGAAAATTACTTCGTCCATACGGCTGCCGGTATCGACCAGCGCCGTCGCGATGATCGTCAGGCTGCCGCCGTCTTCAGTATTGCGCGCGGCGCCGAAAAACTTCTTGGGCTTGTGCAGCGCGTTGGAATCGACGCCGCCTGACAGGATCTTCCCCGACGGCGGCACCACGGTATTGTACGCGCGCGCGAGGCGCGTGATCGAATCGAGCAGGATGACGACGTCGCGTCCATGCTCGACCAAGCGCCGTGCCTTCTCGATTACCATCTCGGCCACTTGCACGTGACGCGTCGCAGGCTCGTCGAAGGTCGAGCTGACGACCTCGCCCTGCACGGATCGCAGCATGTCGGTGACTTCCTCGGGACGCTCGTCGACGAGCAGCACGATCAGCACGATCTCCGGATGGTTGTGCGCGATCGCCTTGGCGATCGCCTGCAGCATCATCGTCTTGCCCGTAAACGGCGCCGCGACGATTAGTCCGCGCTGGCCTTTGCCGATAGGCGCGACCAGGTCGATGATCCGCGTGGTCAAATCTTCGTGATTGTATTCGAGCTTGATGCGCTCCTCGGGATAGAGCGGGGTCAGGTTGTCGAACAGAATTTTGTCGCGCGCCTTTTCGGGATCCTCGTAGTTGATCGATTCAACCTTGAGCAGCGCAAAGTACCGCTCGCCTTCTTTCGGCGGCCGAATCAAACCTGAAACGACGTCGCCGGTGCGCAAATTGAACTTGCGAATCTGGCTTGGCGAAATATAGATGTCGTCGGGGCCGGGTAGGTAGTTGTAGTCGGGCGCGCGCAGGAAGCCGAAGCCGTCGGGCAATATTTCCAGCACGCCCTCGCCGAGGATCGATCCGTTCTTGGCGGCCTGCGCCTGCAACACGGCGAAGATCATCTCCTGCTTGCGCATGTTGGTGGCGCCGTCGACGTTGAAGTCGCGCGCCATCTGGGCCAGCTCGGTAATCTTCGCGCGCTTGAGCGATTTGAGGTTCAACACCCCTTCTTCGCTGATCACCGGCGCCGGCGGCGGAAGATTCGGATTGCTGTCGAGATTTACCTGACGTGGTGTGCCGTTGGTCGAACGCGGATCGTCGAAGCGACCCTCCTCGCTCTTCGCAACGTGTCTGCCCTTGGACATATGCCTTCCCCGCAACCTGGACTCCATGATCTTCTTTGCTGCTACAACTCGCCGCCGCTTAGGCGCGCGCTCCGCAGGTTATGAACGTTTGTTCCAATGGCCCCCGCACAGTCGGAGTTACCATTATAGAATCTTGAATGCTCAAGCGGTCGGAATTCGAAGCAACAAACGCCTTGAGTTCAAGTTAGGAATTACGGACCAGATGAAGACGGGACTCTAAGAACCCCAACCCGTCTCAGCGTCCTCAGTGCGGAAGCTCTACCAAAACGCTACCCGCGCACTGCGAGCATGTCAACGGGGCTTGGTCCAGCCGTACCCAATCAGCTCCATTCCCACCGCGATTGTTCCCCTTCCCTCGAGGGAAGGGGTTAGGGGTTAGGTTCCTTGAGCGAACCGCGTCGCGATTTCAAAACCGGAACCGGCTTCGCTAGCGCGAAGCTGTCCGGTAGGCCAGAAGTCATCTCCTGCCGCTCGCGTTCGCTCGCTTCGTCAGGATGACAGATTTCAATCATCCCATTTCGATCCATCGACGCAACTCGCGCGCATCCGATGCGAATGACTTCTGCTCAAGAAACTCCACGAAATCCGCCGGCAGTGGCGCGATGAACTCGAGCCGCTCCCCAGATCGCGGATGCGCAATCGAAAGCGCCAGCGCGTGCAGCGCCTGTCGATGAAAAAATCCGCCGCCGCCTTGTTTGCCGCCATATAAAGGATCGCCCAGGCATGGATGTCCGATCGACGCGAGATGCACCCTTATCTGATGCATCCGCCCGGTATCAGGCTTAACCCGCACCAGCGATGTGCCCGCGTCATCAGCGTCCGCGGGATCGAATCGCGCCAGCACCGCGATATGACTGACAGCGTCGCGCGGCGCATTCGATTTCACCGACATCCGCTTGCGTTCCACCGGATGCCGTCCGACGGGCCGCTCGATCGTCACCCGGTCGCGCGCGACTTTGCCCTTGACGATCGCCAAATAAATTTTGCTGACGGTGCGATCCTTGAACTGCCGCGAAAGCGCGGTGCGCGAAAACGGCGTCCGCGCCACCACCATCACGCCCGACGTATCCTTGTCGAGCCGATGCACAATTCCCGGCCGCAGCACACCGTCGGGCTCGGCCATCGCGGCCAGCTCGGGAAATCGCGCGAGCAATGCGTCGACCAGCGTTCCATTAGGATGCCCGGGCGCCGGATGCACTGTCATCCCCGCCGGCTTATTCACGACGATTATTTCGTCGTCGTCGAAAATCACCGGAATCTCCGGCGCGTCACCTTCCTTGTAAATCGAAGGATCGTTCAGCGCACCGGCGGGAATCGCGGCAACGTCGACGCGATCGCCGGTGCGCACTCCGCTCGACACGCGCGCGGCCGCGCCATTGACCGTCACCAGTCCTGCCTTGATCATGCGCGCGACCTGCGATCGCGAGTACTCGGGCGCCAGCCGCATCGATACGAACACGTCGAGCCGCATCCGATCGTGCTCGGCGGCCGCGGTGATTGTCGTTGGGATAGTCACGAACGTGATTTACCGCATCGACGCGGAAATCACGGCGTCGCGGCCGGCGGAATTGGAGGCGCGATCGACGGTGGCGGCGGTTTGCCCGAGTCTGCGGAAGAGCAGTTCTCGCTGCTGGTCGTGGCGACCGCGAGACCGTACGTCGTTTTCTCACAGCCCGTCGCCTCGTCCGGCCGCGAGTAAAACCAGCATCCGGTCAGCGCCGTCGAGAACAGCGCGACGATAGTGATCGAAATGATCGCCTTCATGCGGCCAGTCTACTCGAATCGATGCGGCAGCGGATGCGCTTTTTCGTACGCGACGATCCGATCCTCATGCGCCAGCGTCAGTGCGATATCGTCGAGGCCTTCGAGCAGGCACTTCTTGTCAAACGGCTCGATATCGAAATGCGCCGTCCAGCCGAAGTCATCGGACACCGTCTGTTTTTCGAGATCGATCGACAGCCGGTACGCCTCGTAGTCGCCGGCCGCGCGAAAAATGTGCTCGACCTCGTCGGCCTTCAGCGTCACCGGCAGAAAGCCGTTCTTCAGGCAGTTGTTGTGAAAGATATCGGCGAACTCCGGCGCGATCGCCGCGCGAAAGCCGGCGTCGTCGAGCGCCCACACCGCATGCTCGCGCGAACTGCCGCAGCCAAAATTATTGCGCGCGACCAGAATCGACGCACCCTGGTAGCGCGGCTTGTTCAGCACGAAATCCTTGTTCTCGCTGCCGTCCGGATTCCGCCGCCAGTCGACAAACAACCCGGCCTTAAGCCCCGTCCTTACCACAGCCTTGAGAAACTGCTTCGGAATAATCTGATCGGTATCGACATTAGCCCGATCCAGCGGCGCCACCATCCCGGTAAAATTCCTAAACTTTTGCATCGTCAATTCTCCTGAAAAATCATCCCTGCCCGCGCGGTTAAGCCTGGACGCAGAATCCTGAATCGCGCGCGGAATCGCGCGCTGGACAAGGACCCTCACCTTCATCCTCTCCCTGACAGGGAGAGGGGAAGAACCCCGCGACGAATTTCGCCAACGTCCACTCCCTTCCGACTTACAAACTTCCAAACAGGGACGAAGTCCCGCATCTTTGTTTTGGTACTGGGTGCAGGGGTCACCCCTGCCGAAGGAAGCGTGAAACCCACCGCGGGTTTCACATTAGATGAACTGTATTTCTTCATCCCCTCCACTCGCGCACATCTACGAAATGCCCCGCAATCGCCGCCGCCGCCGCCATCGCCGGACTCACCAGATGCGTCCGCCCGCCCTTGCCCTGGCGTCCCTCGAAGTTGCGATTCGACGTGCTGGCGCATCGCTCTCCGGCCGCAAGCACATCGGGATTCATCGCGAGACACATACTGCATCCCGATTCGCGCCACTCGAAGCCGGCCTCGGTGAAAATTCTGTCGAGCCCGAGACTTTCCGCCTCGGCTTTAACTTCCTGCGAGCCCGGCACCACCATCGCATGCACAGTCGACGCGACTTTGTGACCCTTGACGATTCCAGCCGCGGTCTGAAGATCGCTCAGCCGCGAATTGGTGCACGATCCGATAAACACGCGATCGATCTTGATATCTTCGATTTTCGTGCCCGGCCGCAGCGCCATGTAAGTGAGTGCGCGCTCGACGGTCTCGCGCTGCTCCTTGTCGTCAATCATCGCGGGATTCGGCACGCTCCCGCGCACGTCGGTGACCATGCCGGGATTCGTGCCCCACGTCACCTGCGGCGCGAACGTCGCTGCGTCGAACACCACGCTGCGATCGAACTTGGCGCCGTCGTCGCTGCGGAACGTGAGCCATCGCGCCGCCAAGTCGTCGAATTCCTTGCCGGCCGGGATATACCGGCGCCCGCGCAGATACTCGACGGTGGTTCGGTCCGCCGCGACCATCCCGGCGCGCGCGCCGCCTTCGATCGACATGTTGCAGACGGTCATTCGCTCTTCCATCGACAACGCCTCGACCGCCGCGCCGCGATACTCGATCACGTGCCCGGTCGCGCCGTTGGTTTTGATCCGCCCGATGATGCCGAGGATCAAATCCTTCGCGCCAACTCCCGTGCCGAGTTTCCCATCGACCCGAATCTCAAAGGTCTGCGGCCGCTCTTCCCACAAGCACTGCGTCGCCAGCACATGCTCGACTTCGCTGGTGCCGATTCCGAACGCGAGCGCGCCGAACGCGCCATGCGTCGCCGTATGGCTGTCGCCGCACACGATCGTCATCCCCGGCTGCGTGAGCCCGAGCTCAGGCCCAATCACGTGAACGATCCCTTGCTCCCGCGATCCGATATCGAACAGCTTGAGCCCGAACTCCGCGCAGTTGCGCCGCAGCGTCTCGATCTGCAGCTTTGAGTCGGGATCGGTAATCGGCATGCTGCGATCGGTCGTCGGCACGTTGTGATCCTGCGTCGCGTACGTCCGATGCGGCGCGCGAACCTTGCGCCCCGAATGCCGCAGGCCCTCGAACGCCTGCGGCGACGTGACCTCATGGACCAAATGCAGGTCGATGTACAGCAGGGAAGGCTCATGCTGCTTCTCGCGGACGACGTGCTCTTCCCAGATTTTCTCGAACAAGGTTTTTGCGGCCATAGCGTTAACAACTCCCGCCGCATCGGCGGCGTAATGCTTTTGCGTAACTCCAATACCTCAAACCGCCGCCGCCCGCCGTCCGTTGCGCCCGCGCGAATAACGATCGATCCGATCCGACAACTTGCTCGCGAACGTGCTGAACGAGGCCAGCTCGTCGCGCGAAAATCCCGTCCAAATCGCCTCGATCGCCGCCTGCCGCGACGCGCGCAACTCCGCCAGCGTCCGATGTCCCTTCGCGGTCAACCTGTAGCTCCGGTTTCTGCGATCGTCCCGCCCAATCGCAGCCGAAACGAGGCCCGCGTCGAGCAGTTGGCGCAAAATCTTCGACACCGCCGCCGCCGAGCTGTCGCGGCTGCGCGCGAACATCGAGGGAATGAAATGCTCGGTCGAGATTTCCTCGAGCACGCGCCATTGCTCGATCGTAATTCCCGCGTCGCGCGCGAGAGCCTCGCGCCGCCGCTCGAAAATCTCCGCTAACGCCGTCATCGCCTCGATCGCGCGGAAGATCGGATCGTTCGCTTGCCTTCCAACTGCTTGCATCAGGCAAGATATTAACTATAGTTAATCAATCTTTGCAAGCGGGAGCCGTGGCGATGTCCGAATTCTTCGACTACATCACGCCCGAGATAGCGCAATTCATCGAGGCGCAGCCGGTCTTCTTCGTCGCCACCGCCGCGCGCGAGAGCCGCATCAACCTGTCGCCCAAGGGGATGGACACCTTCCGCGTGCTCGACGAAAAGCGCGTCGCCTACCTCGACCTCACCGGCAGCGGCAACGAAACCGCCGCGCACCTGCTGCACGACGGCCGCATCACGATCATGTTCTGCTCCTTCGACAGCAACGCCCGCATCGCGCGCATCTACGGCCGCGGTGTCGTGATTCATCCGGCCGACGAACGCTGGCCGAAACTCATCGCAAATTTTCCAAAGCTCCCCGGCGTGCGCCAGGTGATGGAGATAAGCGTCGAATCGGCGATGACCTCATGCGGCTACGCAGTGCCGCGGATGGGCAAGTTGAATCCGCGCGACACGCTCGAAAAATACTGGACGAAACGAGGCGAGGAAGCGAAAGAAGACTACTGGCAGAAGCACAACCTGCGCAGCATCGACGGCCTTCCCACCGGCATGCCGGAAGTCAAGCCGCGCCGCTGATGCTCGATCACTTGATTCGGCGTGTCGGCGCGGCGCGCTCTGCCCGCGCCAGTCCCCGCGTGACAGCCTCATCGCCGAATTTCTTTGCGACCGAATCCAGCGCGCGATTCAGCCGGTCGCGTTTGCGATCTTCAACCTGTGTCAACCCGAACAGCCCGAGCTGGGCGGTATCTGCGCGTTCCAGCTGATGCACCTGCACGCCTGCGAGCCGAATCTTTTCCTTGCCGCCGACCTTGGTCAGTAGCTCGGTAGCGACGCGCGAGATTTCCGGCCCATCGTTGGTCGTGCCGTCCAATGAAAAGCTGCGCGTGATCAACGGATAGCGTCCGCCGCCGAGCGGACGCGCAAGCTTCAGCTTGAGCGTGATCGTGCGCGCGCGCACGCCGTCCGCACGAAGCCGTCGCGCGATCGCGTCGCCGTGCGCGATCAACACGCGCCGCAATTCGATCGAGTCGAGCGCGAGGTCGTGCGCGAAAGTATTTTCCTCGCCGTAGGACTTGCGCTGCCAGTCGGCGATTACCCGCCGTGCGTCGTTGCCCGACGCCAGTTCATGGAGATGCGGTCCCATCGTGCCGAACATGCTCTTCAACGCTACCGGATCGCGCCGCGCGAGATCGCCGACCGTCTTGATGCCACATTCATGCATCCGCGCGAGCGTCACGCGCCCCACGCCCCACAGCCTTTCGACCGGGAGCGGCGTGAGAAATTCCTGCAACTTCTCCGGCGCCACCGACAGCAATCCGTCGGGCTTCGACATATCGCTCAGAATTTTCGCCGCCATCTTGGTCGGCGCGACGCCAACCGACACGACCAGCCCTGTCTCGCTCAAAACTTTGCACTTGAGATCGCGCGCCGCATCCATCGGCGGCCCGAGCAGACGCTCAGTGCCGGTCAGATCGATAAACGCTTCGTCGAGCGAGAGCGGTTCGACCACGGGACTGAAACTCTCGAACACGCGCATCACGACGCGCGAGATTTCGACGTAGCGATCCATCCTGCCCGGCACGAAGATCGCCTGCGGACAAAGTTTGCGCGCCTGCGCGGTCGGCATCGCGGAGCGTACGCCGAATTTGCGCGCCTCGTACGATGCCGAAGTGACGACGCCGCGCGCACTGCTTCCGCCGACGACTACTGGCAAGCCGCGCAATGCAGGATTGTCGAGAATCTCGACCGACGCATAGAACGCGTCCATGTCGGCATGCGCGATCACACGCGGCCAATTCACCGTGCTGGTGGTGGCGTTGGTCATTTCGAGGTCGAGAGCTTCGCGAAGATCGCGTCGGCCGCATCCTCGCCGCTGCGGATGCAGTCGGGAATACCGACGCCGCGATATGCTGCACCGGCGATTGCGAACGATGGAATTTCCGCGACGAGGCGCTCGATCTCTGCGACTCGCGTCAAATGGCCGACTTCGTATTGCGGCATCGAGTCGGGCCAACGCCTAACTTCCGCGAATCCCGGCGCGGCGCTCACTCCGAGCAGATCGCGAAATTCGTCGCGCACGGCGGCGACCATTTCGTCGTCGCCGAGGCGCATCATGTCGCGGCTCATCTCGCCGCCGACGAACGCGCGCGCGAGGATTGCGCGCGCGGGCGCGCGCCCTTCGAACTTGAAGCTGGAAAAGCTGCCAGCGATTATTCGCCGACGCTCGCCTGCCGGCACGACGAAGCCGAACGCGCGCGGCGGCCCGTCAAAGTCGGTCTCGCGAAACGTCAGGTTCACCGTTGCTGCCGACGCGTAGCTGATCGCGGCGAGCATCTTTGCCGCCGCGGGCGCAAGCGTCGCGAGAAGTTTTGCCGTCGCACGCGCGGGCGCCGCGCAAATCACAGCGTCGGCGTCGATCGAGTCGCCGCTCGCCAATGCGAGCCGCCACGCGTCGCCACTTCGCGTCATCGCGACAACTTCCGCGCCCTTGCGAATCGACGCGCCCAGTCGCGTCGCGAGCATCTCCGGCAGTGTCGCCATGCCATTGCGAAAACTCTGGAACATGCTCCAGCGCGCGCCGCTCACGTCCGAAGTTTTCGCCGCGCGCGCATTCTCCACCGCACGCATGCCCTTGACGACGCTGCCGTGGTGCCGTTCCATCTCGACAAAGCGCGGCATCGTCGCTTGCATGCTGAGCCGTTTCGGATCGGCCGTGTAGATTCCGCCGGCGAGCGCCTGCGCGACGCGTTCAAGGACCTCGCGCCCGAGCCGCCGCGACACGAATGAATCCAGACTCTCGTCGTCATCGCTGGTTCGCGCCGCGATGAACGGTTCCATCGCAATTCGCAATTTTCCGAGCGGCGAAAATAGCGGGCTTCGAAGAACGGGCCCGAGATGCGCCGGTGCGAGCAGAGAAAATCCCGCCGGTATCTCGACCAGCCGCCCCGCTCGCACCACGTAGGTCTTGCGGTAAATCTCGCGCGTCGGAATCAGTTCGGCGCCAAGCCCGAGTCTCCGCGCCAGATTTGCGGCGGCAGGCTTTTCCGTGAGGAACGAGTCAGCTCCGGTCTCGATTACGAATCCATCGCGGCGAATTGTTTCCAATGCGCCGCCGCATCGCGCGCTGCGTTCGAGCAAATTCACTTCGAGCGGAAATTCGCGCGCCGCCGCCAGCTCGCGCAGTCGATACGCCGCGGCGAGTCCGGTGATTCCGCCGCCGATTACCGCTACCCGCTTGATTTGTGGGTCGGTGCCCGTTTTGAAATTCTCCGTCGCGCAATCAGCGCGCGTGCGCGGCGACAATCGACGCCATCATCTCGATAAACAGCGGATGGTCGCCGACGGTCGGCGCACGTTCCATCCGGATTCCCGCATCACGTGCAACTTGCGCCGCCTCGATATCGAGATCGTACAGCACCTCGACGTGGTCGCACAAAAAACCGATCGGCACGACGACCGCAGTCTTGGTGTCGAGGTTGCGCAACGTGTCTTTGATGTCGGGTTCGAGCCACGCGTCGCGCGGGCTGCCGCTGCGGCTTTGATACGCGAACTGCCAGGTATCGACTCCGAGGTCGGCCGCGACGATCCGCGCCGACTGTGTAAGCTGCTCGACGTACGGTCCCGCATCCGCCATCGCGAGCGGAATACTATGCGCCGTGAAGATCAAGCGCGCGCGCGAACGATCGGGGAACTCCAGCCTCGAATACGCTTCGCGCGCGCGCGACGCCACCGCCGTGGTGAACAGCGGATGGTCATGCCACGACTGCGGATACACGACCTGCGGCGCCGCTTCGCCAAGCGCGGCTAGCGCGTCGTTGACGGTTGCCTGGTAGCGCTCGAAGCTGGCCTCGCTTCGATGCGCCGCCATGATGAAGCCGAGCACGCGCCGCGCGCCAGACTCTGCGAGCGCGCGCATCGAGTCGGCGACGTACGGTTCACAGTTGCGCATCCCGACCGCAATCGGCATGTGCACGCCTTTCTTTTGCAATTCTGCACGGAGCGCAGACGCCTGCCGCATCGTGAGATCGTTGTACGGCGAGCGCCCGCCCAGCAGATCGTAATGATGTACGACTTCCTCGTAGCGCTCGCGCGGGATTGGCCGGCCGCGGAGAACGTTGTCGAGAAACGGCCGCACTTCGTCGGCGCGCGTTGGTCCTCCGAATCCGATCATCAAAACCGCGTCGCATTTTGCCTTCGCGGCCATCGCGTCAGCGCGCGCTCATCTCGTGAACGGCGTCGACCAGCGCGATCGCATGATCGAGCGGCGTCTCGGGAAGTATTCCGTGACCGAGATTGAAGATGTGTCCGGGCCGGCCGCCGGCCTGATCGAGAATCGCGCGGGCGCGCGTGCGGATTTCCGCAACGTCGGCGAACAGCGCGATCGGATCGAGATTACCCTGCACCGCAACGCTGTAGTTGAGGCGCGCCCACGCGTCGGCGAGATCGACACGCCAATCGAGGCCGAGCACGTCGCTGCCTGCCTCGCGCATGAGCCCGAGCAGATTCCCGGTCACGGTGCCGAAATGGATCACTGGCACGTCGGCGGGAATCGTGGCGATCACCGACGCTGTGTGCGGCAGCACGAAGCGGCGGTAGTCGTCGGGGCCGAGGCTGCCGACCCAACTGTCGAAAATCTGGATGATGTCGGCGCCCGCGGCGATTTGCATCTTCAGGTAGTCCGCCGTGATGCGCGCGAGCAACTCCATCAGGCGATGCCACGTCTCGGGCTGCGTGTACATGAAAGTCTTGGTCGCCTGGTATTGGCGCGACGAGCCGCCTTCGATCAGGTACGACGCGAGCGTGAATGGCGCGCCGGCAAATCCAATGAGCGGAGTCGTCGCGCCGAGTGCGCGATGCACCAGCTTAATAGCGTCGCCAACAAAGCCGAGCGCGGCCACATCGACGTCGGGAATCCGCTCGAGGTCGGCCTCGGTGCGAATGGGACGATCGATCACCGGCCCGTCACCTTTCTCGAAATGCAGCCCGACTTCCATCGGGATCAACGGCAGCAGGATGTCCGCGAAAATAATCGCCGCATCGACTTTGAGCCGTTCGACCGCCGTAACGGTGACCTCGGCGGAGAGCTCGGGCCGTTTGCACAGGTCGAGAAAATCGTGTTGCTCGCGAATGCGCCGATACTCCGGCATGTAACGTCCCGCCTGGCGCATCAGCCAGATCGGCGTGTAGGGTGTCGCTTCGCGGCGGCACGCTTTCATCATCGGATGATCTGCGAGTGGAGATCGCGTCGCATTTGAAATCGTCGCACGCTCCGGATCTGGCGATGCGATCGTTTCGATACGATCAGCGGTTGCGCGTTTCGCCACTAGAATCGAAGCTGCACGCGCGGCAGCTTCGTTGACGAGATGGCCGAGCTTCGAATGTTCCGGTTCGAAATCGACGCTGAGTCCGTACGCGCGGATTTGCTCGGAGCAGACCGGGCCGATCGAACCCACCGCCATCCGCGCGAATCCACGCTTTACGGCGTCGCCGATGCCCTCGGCCTCGGCGAGTTGAATGACGTTGGTGACCTGGTTCGAGCTGGTGAAAATCGCAACGTCCGCCGCGCCGGCCGCAATCGCGTTCAACGCCGCGCGCAGCGGCGCACGATCCGCCGGCAGCGTCCATCTATATATCGGAACGATGGTGACGGTGGCGCCGCGCGCTTCAAGTCCTGCGGTCAGTTCGTGATTGGAGACTCCGTACTCCTGAATTGCGATGCGCTTGCTCTTGAGATCGAGCTGGGACGCGAGCGCACTCAGGACTTCGCGCCACGTATTCGGTTCCGGCACGACGAGCGACGGTTCGATCCCGAGATCGCGCATCGCGCGAATCGGCTTCGGGCCGCGCGCCACGGTGGTGATCGACGCGAGCGCGGCGACGAGTGCTGCGCGCTGATGCCGCGTTTCCATCGCGGCGAACAGGGCGCGGGTGCCGACGCCGGTCATAAAGATGACCACCTCGACTTCGCCGCCAAGCAGGCGCTCGGCGAAGTCGAGCGCCGCGTGATTGTCCTCGAGCGGTACTTCGCGCATCGCCGGCGCGATGATCGCGACGCCACCGCGCCGCTCGATCATGGTGGCGACCTCGGCCGCCATCCGGCTTTCGAACGCGACGACGCGCAGGCCGGCGTAGCCGGGCGTGAGGTCGGAGGGGTTGGAGGTGGTCGGTTGGTTCATCGCGAGCGCCTGTGACGTTATCGTCAATCTTGACGCGCGTAAGTTACCCGGTCCACTCCCCGTACAGAAGGGTCTTTTTCCTCTATTTCTACTTTGACAAGTTTCTTACAACACAGTATCTTCATGATATTGTGAAATCGGTTAATCGAGACAGGGCGCGGTCGGGATTTATCGAGCGCTTCGCTTCGGTCCTGACGGAATCGGGGTTTCCGCGGATGCCGGCGCGGGTGTTTGCGGCGCTGCTGGCGACTGATTCGGGCAGGCTGACTGCGGCGGAGTTGGCAGCGCTGCTGCACGTCAGTCCGGCGGCGATTTCCGGCGCGGTCAGTTATCTCGTGCAGGTCAATTTGGCGAGCCGCGAAGCGGAGCCGGGGTCGCGGCGCGAGCATTATCGGGTGCATAGCGAGACCTGGTACGAGGCGATTGCGCGCAAGGACCGGGTGCTCGATAGGTGCGAGCGCAGTCTGCGCGACGGAATCGAGGTGGTCGGGCGCGAGACGGCGGCGGGCGCGAGGATTGCGGAGACGCTGGCGTTTTTCGAATTTATCCAGACCGAGTTGACGGCGATGCTGGTGCGGTGGCGCGCGCGCAAGGCGGAGATCTCGGCGCTGGATGCGAAGCGGTCCGTTTCGGTGACGCGTGCGAAAAGGGAGCGCGCGGTGGCGGCGGAATGAACCAACTCAACGTCAAGGCTTTCGTGGGGATGCTGCAGCTTTTTGTCGTGCTCGCGCTGACGATTTTCCTGCCTGCGTGGACGATCGATTACTGGCAGGCGTGGATTGTGGTCGTGGTTTTTTTCTCGTGCACGCTCGCCGTCACGCTTTACCTGATGAGGAACGATCCGAAATTGCTCGAGCGGCGGGTGAGTGCGGGCGTGGTCGCCGAGAAGGAGAAGAGCCAGAAGATCATACAAGCCTTCGCCGCGGTGGCATTTATCGCGCTGTTCGTCGTGTCGGCGTTGGACCATCGTTTTGGATGGTCGACCGTACCGCCGCAGTTGGTGGCGCTGGGCGATGTTTTGATCGCGGTCGGGTTCTACCTGGTATTCCTGGTGTTCAAGGAGAACAGCTTCGCTTCGGGGACGATCGAAATCGGCGACGAGCAGCGCGTTGTCACGACCGGGCCGTACGCCAGCGTGCGTCATCCGATGTACACCGGAGCGCTGGTGATGCTGGTGGGGGTGCCGATCGCGCTCGGATCGTATTGGGGATTGGTCGCGATTGTGCCGATGGCGGTTGTGCTGGCGGCGCGGCTGCTCGATGAAGAGAGATTCCTGGCGAAGAACCTTGCGGGATATTCCGAGTACCTGGGCAAGGTGAAATATCACCTGCTGCCGTTGATTTGGTGAGTCGCGCGTCTCTACGATTGGGGCGCGATGAACCGATGGATTCTATTCGTAACGGCGGCCGTGCTGCTTTGCCTCGCGCGGGTTAATTTCGCGCGGGGCGAGGCGGGCGATCTGCAGGCGTCGATCGATGCGGTGCGGGAGCCGATTTTCGACGGGCTCGGCAGTTTGCATCATCCGGTGACGACGAAGACGAATTCGACGCTCGCGCAAAATTTCTTCGACCAGGGACTGACGTTCGTCTACGCGTTCAATCACGACGAGGCGGCCGGATCGTTCGAGCAGGCGGCGCAGTACGATCCCGAAATGGCGATGGCGTATTGGGGCATCGCGCTTGCGGTCGGGCCGAATATCAATCAATCCGAGGACGTCGAGCGCGGCAAACTGGCGTACGCGGCGATCGCGAAAGCGAAGTCGCTCGAAGCGGGCGTGACTCCGGCAGAGCGCGAATATATCGACGCGCTCGCATTGCGCAACGCGCCCGACGGAAAGATGACCGACGCGCAGCAACTCGCTTATGCGAACGCGATGCGCGAGGTCGCGCGCAAAAATCCAGACGACCCCGATGCCGGCACGCTGTTCGCAGAAGCGATGATGGACCTGCATCCGTGGCAACTGTGGACGCATGACGGCCAGCCGGTTGAAGGCACGCCCGAGATTGTGGCGACGCTCGAAGGCGTGCTGGGGAAGCATCCGGAGCATCTCGGGGCCAATCATTATTATATCCATGCGGTCGAGGCGTCGTCCGAGCCGGGACGCGCGTTGCCGAGCGCGCAACGGCTCCCAAAGCTGGCGCCAGCGTCGGGGCATATCGTGCACATGCCGTCGCATATCTACTATCGCGTCGGCGACTATTACGCGTCGGCGAACGCCAACCTTGCCGCGATGAAGGCTGACAAGGTTTACCTGCGCGAGCGCAATCCCGGCGTTATGTACCGGTTGATGTACGTATCGCACAACATTCATTTCCTGTGGGCGTCGTACATGATGGAGGGCAATAGCCGCGGCGCGCTGAAGGCGTCGCGCGAACTCGACGTCTCGATGCCGCCGGATGTGATCCGCCAGGTGCCGGCGGCGGAGAACATGGCGCCGACGCGATATTTCACCGAGGCTCGTTTCGGCAAGTGGGACGCGCTTCTCAAGGAGCCCGCGCCGCCAACGGATATGATCTACACGACCGGCGTGTGGCATTACGCTCGCGGCCTCGCGTTCGCGGCGAAGAATCGTCCGGCCGACGCGCTCAAAGAAAAAGAACAGCTCGACGCGATCGTAGCGGCGACTCCGGTCGATCGTATCGTGGGATTCAATTCCGTCAATCGATTGCTCGCGGCGGCGTCGGCGACGCTCGCAGGGGCCATCGATTCAGCCAGTGGGCATCATGACGACGCGATCAAAAATCTGAAGGAAGCCGTCGCGATCCAGGACGCGTTCAACTACGACGAGCCACCAGCGTGGTATTACCCAGTGCGCGAGACGTTGGGGATGGAACTGCTCGCTGCCGGCAAGAGCGCTGACGCGGAGCAGGTTTTTCGCGACGACCTGAAGCAGTATCCGGAAAATGGATGGTCGCTGAACGGACTCGCGATATGTTTGCGCGCGCGGAACGCGTCGCAGGACGCGGCGAAAGTCGATGCGCGGTTCAAAACGGCGTGGGCGCATGCGGATGTGAAGTTGCCGGCGGCCGTAGGGAGTAAGTCACTTTCCTTGAAGTGAAACCCATCGTGGGTTTCACGCTTCCCCGGCAGGGGTGACCCCTGCACCCAGTGTTAAGCGCAAAATGACGCGGACGCCATTTTGCTCACGGGGTTTAGTAGGACGAAATTTATTTCGTCGTTCCTTGTGGCCTTTCTCGGAGATAGGGCGACGGAATGAATTCCGTCCTACTGAATCGCACGAGAAAGCGCGTTGCCCGGTTGGCGAATGGTGTGTTAGCTGTCGATAGTTGGCTGTCGGCAAACCTCACGCGGAGAATCGAATATGAACCTCAAGGCGCGGATCGGAATCTTCTCATCCATGATCGCATTGGCAGGATTCGCATGGGGCGCGGCGCCGGTTGGTGCGCAGATTCAACCGGCGGCGACCAGCACGGCTGAGACCGCGCCTCTTCCCGCGGCGGAGATTCCCGCGGATATCAATGCGGCGATCAATTCGCCCGATCGGCCCGCCGCCGACAAGGCGCTCGACGCAGGACGCAGGCCCGACCAGATTCTCGCGTTCTACGGAATCAAGCCCGGCATGAAAATCGCCGATATTTTTGCCGGCGGCGGCTACATGACGGAGCTCTATGCGCGAATTGTGGGACCGAGCGGCGCCGTTTACTCGCAGAACATTCCTTTCCCCGAAAAGTTCAAGAAAGTCGGAGACGCCTGGGAAGCACGGCTCAAGGAACCCGCGCTCAAGAACGTCGTCAAGATCAGCAAACCCTTCGACGCACCCGACCTGCTGCCGGTGCCGCCCGATTCGCTCGACGCCGTTATTATCCATCTCAACTACCACGATATCGTCGGCTTCAAAATGAATCGCGAGGCCATGAACGCGGCCGTGTTCAAAGCGCTTAAGCCTGGCGGGATTTACGGGATCGTCGATCACAGCGCCAAGCCGGGCACGGGGGATACGCAGACCACGACGCTCCATCGAATCGACGAAGATTTTCTGATCAAGGACGTCGAGAAGGCCGGCTTCAAGTTGTCGGGAGCATCGAGCGCACTGCGGCATCCCGAGGACGATCGCACCTGGTATGTGTTTCAGCATCGCGGCGAGACCGATCGCTTCATGCTCAAGTTCACCAAGACGCCGTCGATGGCGGCGGCCGCAAGCGGAGCGGGCGGGGGCCGATGAAAATCGGACTGTTCGCGCTGGGAATCGGCTCGGGCGCGCGTCCCGGATCGATTCTGAAGACAGCGGCCGAGGCCGAGCGCCGCGGAGTTTCGACGCTGTGGGTCGGGGAGCATGTCGTGCTGTTCGATCGGCAGGACTCAAAGTATCCGTACGCCACGAGCGGCGACTTTCCGCTGCCGGGCGATGCTGACTGGCTCGATCCGTTTATCGCGCTGACGTTCGCCGCGGCCGTGACCAAGACTATTCGGCTGGCGACAGGAATCTGCCTGGTGCCGGAGCATAATCCGGTCGTGTTGGCGAAAACGGTCGCGAGCCTGGACCGGCTTTCGGGCGGACGCTTCGCGCTGGGTGTGGGAATTGGATGGTCGGCGGAGGAATTTGCGGCGATCGGAATTCCGTTCGAGCGGCGGGCGCAGCGGACGCGCGAATATGTAGAGGTGATGCAAAGGCTGTGGTCTGACGGCGCGGCGAGCTTTCATGGCGAATTCGTGAATTTCGATGCGGCGAAAAGTTTTCCGAAGCCGGTGCGCGGCGGCAAGTTGCCGATAATTTTCGGCGGCGAAAGCGGGCCAGCATTGAAGCGCACGGCGGACATCGGCAACGGATGGTTTGGATTCAACGTCGGGCCCGATGATGCGGCGCCGCTATGCGACAAGCTGCGCGCGATGGTGAAGGCGAACGGACGCGACGCGCGCGACGTCGAGATTATCGTGAGTCCGTATACGAAGAAGATCGCGGTTGATGATTTGAAGAAGTACGGTGACGCTGGCGTCGACGAGCTGGTGATAATTGCCAGTCCGCCCGAGGATGAGGCGCAGATTGGCGGGTGGATCGAGCGGGTTGCGCGGGAGTGGGTGGAGCCGGCGGGGAAGGTTTGAGGGGGGCGGGCATCGCGATCGAGGCGAGCAACCTAACCCCTAACCCCTTCCCATAGTGGGAAGGGGAACCAGATTGTTTATAGCGACCTCTCCCCTAACCCCTCTCCCTTTTGGAGAGGGGGACCGGATGTCAGAGAAGACTATATTGCGGAGAGGATTTCGCGGGCCTTGCTGAGGTCCTGCGCGATCTGAGCTTTCAGGTCGTCGGCGTTGTCGAATTTTTTTTCGGGGCGGATTCGTTCTACCAGTTCGAGCTTGATTCTTTTTCCGTAGATGTCGCGGGTGAAGTCGAAGATGTGCGCCTCGATCGAGCGCGCGCTCTCGGCGAACGTCGGGCGCATCCCGACGTTGGTGATCGACGGATATGCGCCGTCGTCGAGGATGACGCGGGTGGCGTAGACGCCGTCGGGCGGGATGCATTCGGTTTCGCCGGCGAGATTCGCTGTTGGAAATCCGATCGTGCGGCCGCGCTCGCGTCCGCGCACCACCGGGCCTGTTAGAAAGTGGCATCGGCCCAACAGCCGCGACGCGCGATGCATGTCACCGATGGCAATCGCTTCGCGCACCTTGGTCGAGCTGACTTCGATGCCGTCGACTTTCACAGGGCCGACGACGTCGGTGTCGAAACCGAGTTCGCGCCCGAGATCAACCATCACCTTGGCGTTGCCGGCGCGATTGTGGCCGAAGCTGACGCTGTGGCCGACGACAACTTCGCGCACGCCGATTTTGCCGCGCAGGTAGTCGCGCACGAAATCGCGCGGCGGAAGCATGCTGAGGTCGAGGGTGAAGTTGATGACGATCACGCCGTCGATGCCGGACATCCGCAGCAGATCCAGCTTGTCGTCGGGCGTCAGGATCAAACGCGGAGCGCGCGACGGCGCCAGCAGTTTGGCAGGCAGCGGATCGAACGTGAGGGCGAAGGCGGTGCCGCCCGCGGCACGTGCGCGATCGATGGCCGCCTTCAATATCGCGCGATGGCCGAGGTGGACGCCGTCGAAATTTCCGATCGCGGTGACCGGGTAAGGATGGCGCGCGAGCGCGTCGAGGTCGCGGATTATCTCCATTCAGTTTTTCGTTTTTTCGTTGTGCGCAAAGTGCGCCGCGTTAATCGCTCGCGAGATCTTTCATCATCGTGTCGGCGGACGCCGCCTGCGGGGTGCCGGCGTGATCGGCCACCAGCTTCTGCAGCGTCAGGCGCGCGTCAATTCGATCGTTGAGCTTAACGAAGGCCTGCGCCTCGCGCAGCAGCGCGGCGCTCGCATACTTGCCCTTAGGAAATCGCATCACGAGATCGTTGAACTGCAGAATCGCCTGGTCGTAGCTGCCGGTCTCGAACAGCGCATTGGCGGAAAAATATTCGGCTGGCTCGCTCAGCGGCGATTTCGGGTACGCATGCTGTAGCTTGGTGAAGCGGGCGACGGCGAGCGGATACTTGGCGGCCTTCATCGCGTCGAGGCCGTCGCGATAAAGCTTGATGCCAGGATCGCTCGACGTGGCAGCGTCGGCGATTTCCTGATCGAGCTCGGCCGGCCAGGTCGGCGCGATGTCCGCGGGAGTTGCCGGTGGCGCGGCGCCGGCAGCCGGCGGTTCGGTCGAAGCGACGGAGGTGCCCGGACCGACGCTGTCCGCCGGTGCGCCCGGCGGCGGAATCGCACCCGGTGTCGCCGCCATGCCGGCCTGGAGCGCCTTCACTTCGGCCTCGAGGCTCGCGACGCGATCGTTCACTCCCGATGTGCCGCCGCCCGACGCGGGGGTGGCGCTATGCTGGAGATCTTCGATCTGATCGTTCTGGCGCGCGACCTGCGCCTTCAACGCGTCGATCTGCTGGCGATCGGCCGCGATCATCCCGCGCAGGGTGAACTCATTCTTGTTGAGCTGCTCCATGTCGTTCTGATCGGCGCATCCGGAGAGCATGAATGAGGCCGCAAGCAAGACGGCGAGGCCGAGCGTCCAGTTGGTTTTTCGCACGCGTGTAATCCTTGTTTGCTTACTGTGTTGCCTTGCTCACGTTAAAGTGATCGCGGCGGTTTTGCGACCAGCAGCTTTCGTCGTGATCGGTGCAAAGCGGAAGCTCCTTGCCGTAGCTGATCGTCGAGATGCGGTCGCCGCTGATGCCGAGGGTCACCAGATAATCCTTCGCCGACTGCGCGCGTTTGGCGCCCAGCGCGATATTATATTCCTCGGAGCCGCGCTCATCGCAAAAGCCCTCGACCTGCACGCGCGCGTTCGCATGCCCCTGCAGCCAGTTCGCGTTGGATTTCAACACGGGGCCGTCCTGATCGGAGATCGTGTAATCGTTGTAGCCGAAATGAATATCAGGGAGCGGACCGCCGCGTCCGACCGTGCCCTTCTCCCAGTCCTCGTTGGTCGTGCCACCGCCAGGACCCGAATTGTTTTCACCAATACCGCTGCCGTTCGGATTCGTATCGCCGACCGGGGCCGGCTTTTTCGACGAGCATCCCGCGAGCGCCAGCATCAAGCCCACGCTCGCAATCGCAATCGTTTTCGCCAATGTCGAACGACTATTCACCCAACCACCCAGACCATGCTGGACAGGAATCATTGCCCTTACCCTCCGTCAAAGCGGAAATAATCTTCCGGTTGCTGACCATCAGTATATAGATTCGCGAGTCGTATCCGCGGGTCGAGCTGAACGCGAGATAGCGTCCGTCGGGCGACCAGCTTGGATATTCGTTGGAGCCGTTGCCGTCAGTCACTTGCGTCGGGTCGCCGCCGCCGACGGGAATCGTCCAGATGTCGAAGCGGCCGTTGTCGCGGCTTTGGTACGCGAGCTTGTCACCCTTGGGCGAGTAGGCGGGCGTCGTGTTGTAGTCGCCGGCGTAGGTGATTCGTTTCGGCGCGCCGCCACCGAGGCTCATCGTGTAAATCTGCGGCGTGCCCGAGCGATCGGAGGTGAAGGCGAGGCGATCGCCGTCGGGCGAAATCGCGGGACTCACGTTGATGCCCGAGGTATCGGTGAGCTGGCTGATTTCGGCGCCGTCGCGCGTTAGCAGAAACAGATTGGTGACACCGTTGCGTGCGACCGCGGCGACGATCTTCTCGCCGTCGGGCGAGATGGTTCCGCCGATCACCGTGCCGTGCGGGCTATCGATTTTGGCCTCGCGCTGCATCTGCAGATCGGCGAGGTAGAGCGACGGCTGCATGCTCTTGTAGGAGAGATACAACACGTAGCGCGTGCTGCGATCGAAACTCGGGAACAGGTTAATCGTGGGATTGCCGGTCAGCTTGAACATGTCCTTGCCGTCGATCGACTGCGTGTAGACTTCCTTGGCGCGGCCGCCGCGGGTCGACACGAACGCCAGCTTGGAATCGAAGGGCCCCTTCTCGCCGGTAGTCGCTTCGAGGACCGCGTCGGCAAATCGGCGCGCCATCCGCGGCACGTCGCCAGCGTCGCCACTGTAATTCTTGCCCATCATGCGACGCTGCTGCGCGACGTCGTAAAGGTACGCGGTGAGCTTCACGCTCGCGCCGCTGCCAGTGACGGAACCCTTCACGACGAAGTTTGCATTGAGGGATCGCCAGTCGGCGAAGTTGAATTGTCCAAGCTCGAAGCCCGAGGACTGCGGATCCTCGATGTACGCGTGCGGATCGATCAGCCTGAAGTAGCCAGACAGCTCGAGATCGCGGCGGAGCGTGCCGACGAACGCGCTGCCGACGCTATGGTCGTCGTCGCCGCCGAGATTTTTCAATCCCGACACGGCGATGGGCCAGAGCTCGCCGCCCGGCCCACCAATATGCATCACGATAGGTCCGCCCGCTTGCGCGGCTGCCCGAGTCGGCGCCAATGCGAAAACGATCGCGCACAAGAGCGCGCACGAACGAACTGCCCGGCTCATACTTCGGAAGCCAGTCTATGGGTTGGGAAATAGATACTGAGAAAAGACATCCGCACCTCCTGCAACATGCCCACCGTCAGGACTTGAGTTCGCCAAGTTGGAAGACCGCCTTGATACCGGACGAAAACTGGTCGCGAAATTTTTCCGGCGGTGCGGGGAACGGCGCCGCAAGCCGTATCGCGCGAATCACCGAGTCGTCGAACGCGCCGTTATTCGAGCTGGTGCCAATCTTCACGCCGACTAGCGTGCCGTCGGGGCCGATCGCGAAATCCACCGTCGCCGACAGGTCGTTGGATCCGCCGGTAAAGGTCCACGCCTTTTTTATCTGATCCTGCACAGTTTTATAGTACAGCAGAAATTCAGGGTCATTAAGAATGCCGAGGCTGCCCTCGCCCGAGCCGATGCCGCGACCTTTTCCTTCGCTTGGATTGTCGGCCATGACCGGCCCTCCGCCGGCCGGACCGGGGGCCGCAGTGTCCGGCGCGTCGGGATCGTCCTCCTCGTCGTCACCCTCATCCTTCTTCGCCATTTCTTCGCGGTACTTCTCCCGCAGATCCCGTTTCAGCTTCGCCATCCGCTGCGCGACGCTTGGCGTCGCCGCGATTTTCGCCACCGTCGATCCGGATTTGGGCCGGATGCGCGCCTTGTCAGGCGTCGGCTTGGCTTTGGGGGTCGGATGCTTGGTCGGCTGCTGCGTAGGCTCAGGCGTTGGCGCGACCGTCGGCTCTTCCGTCGCCTCGAGATTCGGTTCGAGCGCCGGCGCGGGTTCGGCAGTGGGTTCGGGCGTCGACTCGACGGTCGGCTCCGGCGTCGGCGTCGCGGTGGGTACGTCGGTCGGTTTCGCGTTGACGTTGAGCGCGTGCTTGTGTGTATGGTTGCGCGCGATTTCAGTCTTCGCCGGCTCGGTCTTGACCTTCGCTTCTTGCGGCTTTGGCGGCGCTTCAGCCTTGGACTCATCTGCGTGATGCCGATTCATCGGCGGCAGATGGGTCCCCAAGTCGCCCGCTGGAATGTTGTCCACGATTTTTACCGTGTAGGCGGGCGGCGCCGCGTCCTCTTGATGCAAAAATCGCGGCGCGACAAAGAACACGAGCGCGAATATCGCCGCATGCCCCAGAGCAGAGACGAAGATCGCCGCGAAGTATCCAAGTCGCGACGGCTGTTCGTCATCGTTATGGTCCGAGGATGCCATGACTAACGCTCACTTCGCGTCGCCACCAGCCGGCATCTCCGTCACCATCCCGACGTTTTCGATTCCCGCCGCCTTGATCGCCGCCATCGCGCGGATCACCTCGCCGTACGGCACCTGGTCGTCGGCGCGGATGAAGACCTCGCGGTCGGGACGCTCCTGCGCAATCGCCTTGAGCTTGCCGGCCAAGTCGTCGGCCGAGAGCTTCGCGTCGTTGAGATAGAGCTGCTTGTCGCGCGTGATCGATACGATGAACTGCTCGTCCTTGCCGGGCAGCGCCGCGGCCTTGACGCTCGGCAGCGTGACCTCGACGCCCTGCTGAATAATCGGCGCCGTCACCATGAAGATAACGAGCAGCACGAGCATCACGTCCACCAGCGGCGTGACGTTGATCTGCGAGACCATCTGCCCGCGCCCCTGTCCTGAATCCATTGCCATGAGAGCCTTGCTTAACCTCTGGTTGAGTGTTCAGAGAAGAGGGCAGAATCCTGAATCGCGCGCGAAGCAGCGCGCTGTAAAAAGACCCTCACCTTCATCCTCTCCCTTACAGGGAGAGGGGAAGAACGCATCCCGATCGTTATGCAAAGTTTCCATTGCCATCGCGAGGTGCCCCTACGAAAGGAAATGACGCTCGGCGATATTCAGAAATTCGGAAGTGAAGTTGTCCATCTCGGTCGCCAGCACGCGTATCCGCGCGACGAAATAGTTGTAAAACATCTGCGACGGGATCGCGGCGATGAGTCCGACCGCAGTCGTGATCAACGCCTCGGCGATTCCCGGCGCGACCGCCTGGATACTCGACGTATGCGACGCCGACAGCCCGAGAAACGCCGTCATTATTCCCCACACCGTGCCGAACAGTCCGATAAACGGCGCCGACGATCCAGTCGTCGCGAGAAACGTGATTCCCGACTCTAGCTTGGTGAGCTCGACGTTCTCCTGGCGCTTCATCGCGCGCATCACATTCGCGATACCGCCCAAATCAGTCGAGAAGCCGCTGTCCGATCCCACCGCCTGGCGCTTGGCGCGCGTCAGTTGCAGCAGTTCCTGGTAACCGGCGCGGAACACCTGCGCGACCGGGCTGCGCTTGAGTCCGACGCTCGCAGTATGAATCGCGGCGAGATTTTTCGACTCCCAGAAAATCGCGATAAACTTTTCGGACTCGCGGCGCGCGCGCGAAATCTGGATCAGCTTGTAAAGGATGATTCCCCAACTGCCGACCGAGAACGCAACCAGCAGCCACAATACGGCGGCGACGACCGGGCCTGTGCCCAGCACCAGTTCCACCACCCCCAACCCGCCAGCACCGCTCACCTGATGGAGCATAAAACCGCCATAGAACCGAAGAATCGAACCATTATACGGGTATCAGCGGAGCCAAAACCAGCAGAGGGGTAAGAATGGGAAGGGGACACACTATATTTAACGTGAAACCCCTCCGTGGGTTTCACACTTCCTTGGGCAGGGGTGACCCCTGCACCCAGTATTAATCGCAAAATGGCGAGGACGCCCTTTTGCTCACTGGTTTTTGCCGTGGCACTCAGAGCGAACCGCGCTTATCTACCTCGCGCAAGTAAGCTGCCTGGCGACTACGTCGCCAGCGAGCGGGACAGAACCCCCACCAAGTTCTAACAGGGACGAAGTCCCGCATCTTTCTTTCACTGGGTGCAGGGGTCACCCCTGCCGAGGAAAGCGTGAAAACCACCGTGGTTTTCACATTTGATTAAGTGATCTCCCCTTCCCCTGCATTCGCACGCCTGTACGGGGTACAATCTGTACATCGCGCGCGAACTTATCTAAGGTTCGGGAGCTTTTCCCTATAACGCAGCGGGAGGATTCGAGCGGTGGCGATAAAAGTCGGGATTAACGGATTCGGCCGAATCGGCAGGATGTTTCTGCGCGCGGCGCTGACCAAGAAAGACCTCGAGGTCGTCGCCGTCAACGACATCACCGACGCGCCCACGCTCGCGCATCTGCTTCAGTACGATTCGATTCACGGCAAGCTCCGCCACGAGGTGAAGGCCGAAGGCGGGAGCATCTTTCTCGACGGCAAGCCGCTGCAGGTGCTGGCCGAGCGCGACCCGGCCAAGCTGCCGTGGAGCAAACTGGGTGTGCAGGTGGTGATCGAATCGACGGGACTGTTCACGGCGCGCGACAAGGCTGCGATGCATCTGGCGGCGGGCGCGAAGAAAGTCGTAATCAGCGCTCCGGCTGACGGCGCCGATGTCACGCTATGCCTCGGCGTCAATCAGCAGGCGTACGATCCGAAAAAGCATGACGTGATTTCGAACGCGTCGTGCACGACGAATTGCCTCGCGCCGATCGGCAAAGTTTTGCACGAGACTTTCGGTCTGTCGCACGGCCTGATGACGACGGTGCACAGCTATACGTCGGATCAGATGCTGCAGGACGGTCCGCACAAGGATCTGCGGCGTGCGCGCGCGGCCGGTGCCTCGATGATCCCGACGTCGACCGGCGCGGCGAAGGCGATTGGCCTCGTGCTGCCGGCGCTCAATGGGAAGCTCGACGGAATCGCGATTCGAGTGCCGACCTCGAACGTGTCGCTAGTCGATTTGACGGCGACGCTCGAGAAGGACGCCGAGGTGAAGACGGTGAACGCCGCGATGAAGGCGGCGGCGGACGGCGCGCTCAAGGGGATTCTCGAATACAGCGAGGCGCCGCTGGTCTCGGTCGATCTCAACGGCAATCCGCATTCGTCGATTTTCGACGCGCCGCTGACCAAGGTGGCCGGCAAGCGGCTGGTGAAAGTATTCTCGTGGTACGACAACGAATGGGGCTACTCGAACCGCCTCGCAGACATCGCCGCCTTCGTCGCCGATCGGCTCTAGCCGCGTATCCGCGATGCCTATAGTGCCGATCACCAGCCTTCAGTTCAAAGACAAGAAGGTGCTCGTGCGATGCGATTTCAACGTGCCGATCGCCGAGGGCAAGATTCAGGATCCGGCGCGGATTGACGCGAGCCTCGACACGATTCGTTACATCCTCGAGCACGGCGGGTCGGCGGTTCTATGCTCGCATCTCGGGCGTCCCAAGGAGCGCAGCGCGGAGCTCAGCCTCAAGCCGGTGGCGGAGTACCTGTCGACGGTACTCGGGCAGAAGGTCAGGCTTGCGCCCGATTGCGTCGGCGATCACACCGGCAAGATGATCGATGCGCTCAAGCCGGGGGAAGCGCTGCTGCTGGAGAACCTGCGCTTCCACAAGGAAGAGGAAGCGAACGACCGCGACTTCTCGCATGAGCTCGCGCGGCACAAGCAGGTGTATGTGAACGACGGCTTCGGCACGGCGCATCGCGCGCATGCGTCGACGGTGGGCGTCACGCGGTTTCTCGGGGAGCGCGCGGCGGGCTTCCTCATGATGCGCGAGCTCGATGCGCTGCGCGCGGTCACCGAGAATCCGCAGCGGCCGTCGGTCGCGATCATGGGCGGAGCAAAAGTCTCGGACAAGATCGGGCTCATCAAAAATCTGATCAACAAGGTCGATTCGATTTTGATTGGCGGCGCGATGGCCTACACGTTCCTCAAGGCTCAAGGTATCGCGATCGGCAAGTCGCGGGTCGAAGAGGACAAAGTCGAGCTGGCGAAGGAGTTGCTCGCCGAGGCGGGGCGCAAAGGCGTGAAGATAGTGTTGCCGTCGGATCATGTTGTTGCTGGCGCGCCCGACGCAGCGTCGACACCGCATACGGTCACCGAGATTCCGTCCGAGATGATGGCTCTCGACATCGGGCCGCAGACGGCGGCGGCGTTTATCGCGGAGATCGCGCGTGCGAAAACCGTCATCTGGAATGGCCCGCTCGGATTTTTCGAAGTCCCGGCGTTCGCTGCTGGCACAATGCGCGTCGGCGAGGCGCTGGCGGACCAGCTTGGAGTCATCTCGATAATCGGCGGCGGCGACACCGCGGCAGCGCTCGCGCACGCGCCGTGGGCGAACAAGTTCACGCATATCTCGACCGGCGGCGGCGCCACGCTGGAATTTTTGGAAGGCCGCGAGCTGCCGGGCGTGAAGGCGCTGGAAGGCTGAGATGCGCAGGAAACTGATCGCCGGCAACTGGAAGATGCATCTGCTGCCGGTCGGCGCGCGCGCGCTGATCGAGAGAATCCGGGCCGAGATCGATCCCATCGCAGCGACGCTCGCGAAGGAACGCGATGTGATGATCGCGCCGCCCGCAATTCTGATTCCCGCGGTGGCGCAGGCGCTTGCCGGATCGTCGATCCTGTTGGGCGCGCAGAACATGCATTACGAGGACAAGGGCGCGTTCACTGGCGAGGTCGCGCCGCCGATGCTGCATGCGTACGGCGTGACCCACGTGATCGTCGGACACTCGGAGCGCCGCCACATTTTCCACGAGACCGACGAGCTGATTAACAAGAAGGTGCTCGCCGCGTTGCATCATCGGATGACGCCGATTCTGTGCGTCGGCGAAACGCAGGCGGAGCATGACAGCGGGCACGCGCTCGACGTCGTGCTGCGGCAGTTGCAGCGCGGGCTCGAAGGCGTCGCCGATGATCACATCACGCGCGTGGCGATTGCATACGAGCCGGTATGGGCGATCGGCACGGGGCGCACGGCGACGCCGGAGCAGGCCGAGGCAGTTCACGGCGCGATTCGCGGCGCTATACTCGAACGCTACGGGCGCGAACGCGCCGACTCGGTGCGAATCCTTTACGGCGGCAGCGTCAACGACGAGAATGTTGACTCGCTCTGCAGCAAGCCCGATATTGACGGGGCTCTGGTCGGCGGGGCAAGCTTAAAGGCTGACTCGTTCGCGCGGCTCGTAAAGACGCGGACTCGCTAAAGAGAGAAATGGTTTCAATCGTCATCTCGGTTCATGTGATCGTCTGCGTCGCCATGTGCATCATAATCCTGCTGCAGCAGGGCAAGGGCGCGGAGGTCGGGGCTGTGTTCGGCGGCTCGAGCCAGACCGTGTTCGGCGCGAGCGGCGCGGGCAACGCGTTGACCAAGGCGACGTGGGCGCTCGCGATAATCTTTTTCGCGAGCTCGATCTTCCTGGCGCTCGCGTCGGCGCGGCGCGTGACCGGCAGTATCTTCGAAGGCGGGCCGTTTTCGTCGGCGCCCGTGTCGAGCGTGATGCCGGCGTCGAAGGTGCCGCCCAAGAGTGCGGCTCCCGCTGCGCCAGCACCGGCCGGGCACATTCCCGCCGGCGCAACGACGCCGTCGTCGTCGAAGTAATCGCAGCAGCTGCTTGCAATCGCGCCGGAGCGCTCAGACCCTCGGTTAAGCTCCGGTCGGCATACGAAAGATGCGCGGGTGGTGGAATGGCAGACACGCCAGTTTGAGGGGCTGGTGGTAGCAATACCGTGCGGGTTCAAGTCCCGCCCCGCGCACCATCACCAGGGGTGACCCCTGGACCCAGTATTAAGAAAATAAAGTAGCTTGGCGCGGCGCTTGTGGAGGCGCGGGCGGGGGCGGTGGTGCGTAACGATCGTTTACGGGGAAGCCGTAGCGTTCGCGGATGCGGTTGAAGATTGTGCGCATGCGATCGTCGTAGGCGTTCGGGGCGTACTCGGCGTGGCCGTAGAACATGTCGATGCGATCGGCGAGGTGCGGGAATCGTTCCTTGACGAATGGAATGAAGCGGCGGGCGGCTGCGGGTTTCAAGAAGAGCGAACGCCACCAGACTCCTGATGCTTCAGCGCGGCGCGCGGCGCGGATGACGTTTTCGATGGCGACGGGATCGTCGGTGAGGCCGGGAATCATCGGCATCATGAGGATGTTGCATCGGATGCCGGCGCGCGCCAGCTCGTACATCGCGCGCAGTCGCAAGCCGGGGCGCGGTGCGCGCGGCTCGAGGATTCGCTGCAGCTTGCGGTCGAGGGTTATCAGCGAGAAGTTTACCGACAGCTTCGAGCGGCGGTTGATCTTGCGGAGCAGATCGAGGTCGCGAACTATCAGGCTCGACTTGGTGGTGATCGACAAGTCGAGGCCGGAGAGATTGGCGAAGATTTCGAGCATCGAGCGCGTCAGTCCGTACTTGCGCTCGGCGGGCTGATACGGATCGGTGGCGGTGCCGATGGCGATCGCGTCGGTGCCTATCGGCGTGCGCGAGAGCGTGCGTGACAGGACCTCGGCCGCCATCCGCTTGACGAAGATTTTGCGCTCGAAGTCCATCGGGTCGCGCAGCTCAAGGAAGTCGTGGGTGTAGCGGGCGTAGCAGTAGACGCATCCGAATTCGCATCCGCGGTACGGGTTGATCGTCCATCGAAAGGGCATGCGCGGGCTGTCGCATCGGTTGAGGATCTGGCGCACCGGCATCTCGATGAACTCGACGCCACGGGTGGCGTCGAGGTCGTCGTGCGGGGGTGAAATGAGGGGCAGTGTGGCGGCGGTGTTCATCTGACGGCGTAGTGATTTTCGCTTTTTCTTCGCCTAAAGTCAAGTGCTACATAGGTTGACAAATTCCCGTTCCTCTTTCCTCTGCATGCGGGCGGATGGTTGCGAGTCTGAGTGCGGTTTGTGAGAGGTGACTGGGTTTTGGGAAGTGCGTCTGAGGGAATGGGTGAGGGGTTCATCGTGGATATTGTGGCATGGCGAGATGACAACGGTTGGCATCGGGGGGCCGATTCGGCGTTGAACTTTCGTCGCTGTCGGAGGACGGAATTTCGGAATTAGAGGTCCCCCACCCGGCGCTCGGGGACGAGCGCCGGCCTCCCCCCACGAATGTGGGAGGCGAGGAAAATCAGCGGGTGAACTTTTGGAGGGTGGCGGGCACGGCGGCCCGCCCCACTTACGATGTTACGGGGTGGGTGGGGGGAATTGGGTTCTTAGGAATGCGTCGAAGGCGCGGTCGGGGAGCCATCGTCGCAGGGTCATCAGGACTCTTGCGGCTATCGTCACCTTGTAACGAGTCCGGGGGTTTGTCGCGGTGATGGCTTTTTCTATTACTTCGGCTACCGCTATCGGTGGGGCGGCGAAACGGGCCATCGGGCCGCCTTCGTAGGCTTCGCGGATCTGCTTCTCTAACACGGCGTTGAATGCGGCGTAGGGGGAATCTTGCGGCATCGCGATGCTGCCTACTGCGGTGTCGCCGAATGCGGTTTTGATGGGGCCGGGCTGGACGACGATCACGTCGATGCCGAAGCCTTTTACCTCGAAGCGGAGCGCGTCGCTGAGCGCTTCGACGGCGTGCTTGGTGGCGTGGTAGTACGCGCCGCCGGGTAACGTGAGCTTGCCGCCCATCGAGCTCAAGTTGACGACGCGGCCCCATCGCTGACGGCGCATCGCGGGGAGCACGAGCTTGGTCATCGCGATCAGGCCGAAGACGTTGGTTTCGAACTGACGGCGGATGTTGTCCATCGGGACTTCCTCGAAGGCGCCTTCGAGGCCGTAGCCGGCGTTGTTGATTAGGACGCCGACTGCGCCCTCGGCGCGTTCGACGGTGGCGACTGCGGTGCGCATCGAGGAGTCGTCGCATACGTCGAGGGCTAGAGTTTTGCATCCGCGGGTCGTGAGGTCGGCGATCGAGTCGAGTTTGCGCGCGGTCGCGTAGACGTTCCATCCGCGGGTCGCGAGGTGTTCTGCGGTGGCGCGGCCGATGCCGGTTGAGCATCCGGTGATGAGAACTGCCTTCGAGATCGATTCAGCCATTTGTGTGCTCCACGTTCGGTGCGCGGGATTGCGGCATCATAGGCTGCCAGATAGTAGTCGGATAGCGCGGGAAGTGGGTACTGAAAGTTCCGCGAATTGTGAGAGGTGCAGAGAAACCTAACCCCTAACCCCTTCCCCTAGTGGAAGGGGAACAATCGTTCGGGAGGGGGAGGTGGAAGTTTGAATCGCGCTGCGACACGCGCTGTAGTTGGAGCGCTTCGCGATTTTCGGAGACCGGAACCGGCTGCGCGTGCGCGCAGCTGTCCGAGGCCCGTTCCTCCCGTCGCTAACGCTCCCGTCGTCAGGGTGACACAAGAAAGTGTCGGATCGCACTTGAAGTAGAAACGATAGCGCTTCGGGCGCTCAAAATTTTTCTTGGAGGAATTGCGATGGCTGATGGTGGGCGTGGGTATCGGCAGAAGTATGGCGAGTGGGCGCTGGTGACCGGGGCGTCGGCGGGGATTGGGCTGGAGTTTGCCAGGGCGCTCGCGCGCGAGGGGCTCTCATTGGTGCTGACGGCGCGGCGTGAGGATCGGCTCATCGCGCTGGCGGCGGAGTTGAAGGAGAAGTATCGAATCGACACGCGCGTCGTTGCGGCGGATCTGGCGGCGAATGACGGCGTCGATCGGCTGGCGGATGCGGTTGCGGATTTGCCGATTGCGTTTCTCGTCAACAACGCGGGCTTTGGGTATGCGGGGCGGTTCGACAAGCTCGCGACGGAGCGGCTGCGAGCGATGGTGGTCGTCAACTGCGTGGTGCCGGTCGTGCTGACGAGCCGGATTTTGCCGGGGATGGTCAAGCGCGGGCGCGGCGCCGTGATCGTCGTGGGCAGTGTGGCGGGGCGGCAGCCGCTGCCGTTGCATGCGGTGTACAGCGCTACAAAAGGATTTGATCAACTTTTCGGCGAGGGACTGTGGGGCGAATTGCGCGGCACGGGGATCGACGTGCTGGTGCTGGAGCCGGGGCCGACGAAGACGGAGTTTCAGGCGGTGGCGGGCGAGAGTGTTGGCGACGATCATGGCGAGCCGGCGGAGAACGTGGTGCGGGTTGCGTTCGACGCGTTGGGGAAGCATCCGAGCGTGATTTCGGGATGGTTCAACTGGGTGCGGGCGAATGCGGTGAGGATCGTGCCGAGGTCGACGGCGGTGATAATTGCGAAGAAGGTGGTGGAGGGGCAGACGCCGGTGGAGTTGCGGTAGGGGAGGTGCGCTGCGCGATTTTCGGAGACCGGTGCCGGCTGCGCGTGCGCGCAGCTGTCCGAGGCCCGTTCCTCCCGTCGCTGCGCTCCCGTCGTCAGGGTGACAAATATGCGCGGAGCTGTACGAGGCGCGTTCCTCCGGTCGCTGCGCTCCCGTCGTCAGGGTGACATAAGAAAGTGAGCTGGCGAGGGTGTGAGAGGACGCATGCAACCTAACCCCTAACCCCTTCCCCTAGTGGAAGGGGGACAATCGGTAGGAGAGTGCGGACGAGAGATTTCAAAACCGCAGCAACCTGAGTTGACGGAATAAATTCCGTCCTACTTTCGGAGGGAGAAAGGGCGGGCGGGTGGAATTTTTTGTAGGGGGTACTTCTTATGGGGCGGCCGCTGGGGAAGAATTTTCGGAGTCCTGATCAGGTGCGGGAGTTTTCCAACGGGCGGATCGAGAACGTTTCGCATGGCGAGACGACGATCGGGCGCTTCGTGTTTCAACCGGGATGGCGATGGTCGCGCGATGTCGGGCCGATCGCGGGCACGCGGTCGTGCCAGATTCATCACCAGGGCGTCGTGCTGCGCGGACGGCTGCGGGTCGAGAGCGACACGGGCGAGGTGTGTGAGTTCGGCGTCGACGACGTTTACGATATTCCGCCGGGGCATGATGCGACAGTGCCGGGCGACGAGGCGTTCGAGGCGATCGAATTTGCGAGTGCGCGGATCTACGCGGCGCCGGTGCATGGAGATCGCGTGCTCGCCGCAATGCTGTGCACCGATATCGTGGATTCGACGACGCATCTCCGGCGGCTGGGCGATGAGGCGTGGCGTGAGCTTCTGCTCGAACATAACCATCAGGTGCGCGTCGAGCTGAACAACTTTCGCGGGCGCGAGATTCAGACGACCGGCGACGGATTCCTCGCGGCGTTCGACGGGCCGGCGCGGGCGGTGCGATGTGCGCGGGCGATTGGCGGCGCGGTCGCAAAACTTGGAATCGCGATCCGCGCGGGGGTGCATACGGGCGAGGTCGAGTTTGTGGGAGACAACGTGAGGGGTCTGGCGGTTCATGAGACGGCGCGGGTCGCGGGGGTTGCGGGGGCGGGAGAGGTGCTGGTGTCGGCGACTACGAAGCATCTGCTGGAAGGGTCGGGGATAAGTTTGGAATCGGCGGGGGTGCATGAATTGAAGGGGCTGGGGGAGGCGCGGGAGTTGTTTCGGGTGGTGGGTGAGGGGTGAGGGTTGAGTGGGGCGTTCGCGGGTGCGCGGGGAGGAGGTGCGCTGCGCGATTTTCGGAAACCGGGGCCGGCTGCGCGTACGCGCAGCTGTCCGAGGCCCGTTCCTCCCGTCGCTAACGCTCCCGTCGTCAGGGTGACACAAAGAGCGCGAGTTGCTTGCGCGATCGGGATGACAGATAGCGCGCGAAGCGCGCGCGGAACCTAACCCCTAACCCCTTCCCCTAGTGGAAGGGGGACAATCGCGCGGAGAGTGCGGACGAGAGATTTCAAAACCGGAGCCGGCTGCGCTTGCGCGCGGGCATAAGATGACGGAATAAATTCCGTCCTACTTTCTAACAAGGGCGAGGAGACAGAAAATTATTCGGGGGCGCGGCGGCGGGGGCGCGGGCGCTTTGCGCGGTGGATTCCCGCGGGGCGGTAGGTTTCGTCTTGCTCGTGGAAGATGCCGAGGCGGCGCAATCGGGCCACGCACATCAGGTGGAAGAGGATCAGTGAGAATGCGGACGATGCGCTGGCTAGCCTCACAAACCTTTCGAGTTCCGTGGGGAGGCGGTCGGCGAAGACGAAGAGTGCGAGCAGGATCCATTCGGTGCCGAACAGCATGAAGAGCAGGCGCTCGAGGTCGACACGGCTGGGCAGGCGCATCGATGCGGCGGGATCGGAGATGCGGACGTTGCGCTTCTCGATGTGGGCGAAGATGTAGCGCGCGGCGATGACGCCGGAGCCGAGTGCGCTCAATCCGATTGGGTCGAAGATGGTCACCTTTCAGTGCTCAGGGAATTGTTGCGAGGTCGTAGGCGGGCGGGAGTTTCTCGGCGATGGTGGCGAGCGTCGAGCCGTCGGTGCTTGCGCGCACGACCGCGCCGTCGTTGCATACGGCGAAGAAGCCGCCGTTTTCCGGATCGGGTTTCATCCGCATCACCATCCCGCGGCCGAAATTCTGCTCGGCGGAAATCGGCGTGAAACTCTCGCCGCGATCGGCGCTGCGAAACATCATTGCGTCGGCGCCGGTCGGGCTGACGCGCCATCCGGGCGGCGGGCCTATCGCGGCGGCTGTGAAAACGTCGTCGCGATCGGGCGCGCTGACGAGCAGCGGAATCGTGTAAGTGCGATTGAGGCCGCGCGTCACCTGCTCCCATGAGCGGCCGACGTCGTGGGAGAGGTAGAAGCCGGCGCCGGTGGTGGCGTAGAGGCGGCGCGAGTCGCGCGAGTCGACGGCGACGGTATGGATGTCAACGTAGAGGCCGTCGTTGAGCGCCTCGAATGACGCGCCTTCGTTGCGCGATCGAAAAATGCCGCCCTCTTCGACACCGACGTACATCGTGGTCGGCTCATGCGGATCGAAGGCGATGGAGCGGACGTGCGGAATGTGCGGCGGCGGCGGAAACGTCCAGCGGTCGCGGCCGGGGATTTTCAGAAAGCCGTCGGACTCCTTGAAGATGCGGCCGCGGTCGTCGCTGCGGAACAATCGCGCGTGCGAGGTGCCGACGAAGACGCGATCCTTGACGGCGGGCGACGCAGCGATTGACCAGACTTCTTCTTCGCGCGCGAGCGGGGGAGTGACGTCGGTCCAGCTGCGGCCGCCGTCGGTCGATCGAGCCAGCGTGCCCTTGCCGCGGATTTGCTCGGTCGATCCGGCGTAGATGAGATTGGGATCGGCGCAGTCCTGCGCCATGCACCATACGGCGGAGGGATCGGCGAGGACCATCAGCGGCGCCCCACCGCGCGCGGGATCGAGAATCACAATGCCCTTGGCCGTGCCGATGCAGAGTCGCATAGCAGGTAACACCTCTTCAGCCGCGGCGAGAATCGTAGCGCAAAGGTGTCGAATGGAACAGCGAAGGGGGAACTTGATCGTAGTGAAACCCCTCCTGGGTTTCACGCTTCCCTGGGCAGGGTTAAACCCTGCACCTTAGAAATAAGAATCAGAAAGCGAAGATGCGGGACTTCGTCCCTGTTTGGAGGTTTGTAAGGGAAGAGGGTTCCTTCCGCGATTGTTCCCCTTCCCTCGAGGGAAGGGGTTAGGGGTTAGGTTCCATGGCTCGCTCGCGATGCTCGCAAGCCTTTCTCTTCCCGTGTCATTCTTGGGCGTTAGCGAAGAATCCCGGATCTTTTTTCGATGAAGACTTGTCACGCTGCAGCAGTTGCGATTGTTGCCTGGTACCTGATGATTCCGCCGATTGGTGCCAATAACAAAGTCGATGTGCGGGCGCCGTTGTCGCAGTGGCGGAAGGGCGTGAAGTTTGATTCGGAGAAGGAATGCGACGACTCGCTCAAGGACGCGATTCAGAATCCGATGACGCCGGATGAGTACAAGGCCGCGGCTGCGGCGACGAAGAAGGCAAGGATGCATCCGCTGAGCAAGTCGGAGATGACGAAGCGGACAGCGGAGTCGCGATGCGTCGCGGAGGATGATGCGCGGTTGAAGAAAAAATAATGCGCGGCGATCAGCGGGTCGGCGCGGATTTGGTTACGTTAGCTTGGTGGCGATTTTTAGATCGCCGCTGGTCACTAGCTCGGTGGGCGTGACCTTTTTTGGATTTGGGTCGATGCGGGCTCGCCTCACTGTGATTGTGCCGCCTGAGAGTGCGAGCTTCATTCCGTCGGCGTCGATGGCGACGATTGTTCCGGGGGCGGCGTTCGAGGGGCTTGATGAGAACGCGGCTTCGTAGAGACGCAGGCGTTTGTCGCCCAGGTTGGCGAACGCGCCGGGCTGCGGATCGCATCCGCGGATCAGGTTGAAGATTTCGCGCGCCGGTTTCGAGAAATCGATCTTTGCGTGCTCGTCGCGGCATGGCGGTTCGTAGGTGGCCTTGGTTTCGTCCTGCACGAGCGCCGGCGCGTTGCCGGATTTGATCAGATCGACCGCTTCGAGCATCGCAGCTATGCCCATCGGGAAGAGCGTGTTGAAGTAGATCGAGCCTACGGTGTCGGTCTCCGCGATCGGCACGCGCTTCTGCACGAGGATGGGGCCGGTGTCGATGCCCTTGTCGGGCCAGAACCATGTGACGCCGGTTTCCGCGTCATCCTGGATGATGGCCCAATTGATGCCGCTGGCGCCGCGATGGCGCGGGAGGATCGAGGGGTGAAAGCATATCGACTTGCGACGCGGTGCGTAGAGGATTCGATCGGGAACGATCAACGTGACGAAGGCGAGGATGGCGAGGTCGGCGTCGAGCGTTTTGAAATGATCGAAGGCGGCGTCATTTTTGAATGACTTGGGCTGGCTGAGCGGGAGGTTCATCGCGCGCGCTTTTGCGGCGAGCGGATCGGCCTTGCCGGCGGGAGAATCTGGCGGCGCGAAGACGTGAACGATCTCGTCGCCGTGATCGACGAGGGCCGCGAGCGCTTTCTCCGCGAATGCGGCCTGGCCGAGCAGTGCAATACGCAAGTTTGCTATCCTCCGAACGACTTGTTGCGTCCTGCGGTCACGGTACCAAATCAAAAAACTGGTTGCATCCTGAAACGACGCGCCGGCCGCGGCGTACCTTGAACTGAAGATCGAATGCACAGGTTTGGAATTTCAGCCGCGATCGCTGCGTCGATATTGACAGTGGTGATTTCCGCGACCGGAGGTACGTCGGCGATTCAGGCGGTGGCGACGCCTGGGAACCATAACGAGTCGATCGTGATGGGCGCGGGTGCGGACAAGATGACGCGCGACTTTATCGTGCATGTGCCGCCGCAGTTCGACGGCAAATCGAAAGTGCCGGTGGTTATCATGATCCACGGCGCGGGCGGCAGCGCTGAGGGCGCGATTCGCGAGACCGGGTGGGACGTGAAGTCGGATCACGAGGGCTTTATCGCCGTGTTCCCCGACGGCACTCCGCCGCAATCGACGATGCCTGCGCAATTTCTGACGAATCCGCGGCTGTGGAACGACGGCACCGGCCGCGGCACGATCGGCGTCGAGAAAGTTGACGACCTCGGCTTTATCTCGGCGCTGATCGATTTCCTCGAAGCTCGCTACGACGCCGACCCGGCGAGAATCTACTGCACGGGATTTTCCAACGGCGCGTCGATGACGTTCAGCGTGGGGCTCAACCTCTCGAATCGAGTCGCGGCGATCGCGCCGGTCGCGGGCCCGATGTGGGCGCGGGAGAAACAACTCGAGTATCCAGTTCCGCTGCTCTATATCGTTGGCACCGCCGATCCGTTCAACCCGCTGGGCGGCGGCAAAGTGAACCTGCCGTGGGAGAAGGTGCAGGATCGGCCGCCGGTCGAGGATTCGCTCAAGGAGTGGGAACGGATGCTCGGGTGCGGGCCGCAAGTGCAAACCGCGCGCGGCAACGGTGTGCTGGAAATCACCTACGACGAGTGCCTGAAGGGGGGCGAGGTCGAGTACTACAGGGTCCGCGGTCTGGGGCATATCTGGCCTGGCGGCACGAGCCGGCTGCCGGCGCGATTTGTCGGCGAGCCGAGCGACGCGCTGAACGCGACCAACGTCATCTGGGAATTTTTCAAGGCGCATCCGCGAACGGCGACGACGAAAGCCAAACCGATCGCGAAGAACGATTGACACCGGCGGATGAAGGCCGCTTTGATGACCGATCGAATGTTTACTCGACGGTTGTCTGAAATTTTCGCGATACTGTTGTTGTTCGTGGCTGCGCCGACTCGCGCACAAGACGCGATTGGTTCGCTTCGCGGGCGCGGGCGAATTGTAGTGCTGATGGTGTGGGACGGGCTGCGGCCCGACTTCGTCACGCAACGCGACACGCCGAATCTGTTTCGGCTGGCGCGCGAAGGCGTGCGCTTCGATAAGCATCATTCGATTTTTCCGACGCTCACAATGGTGAACGCGACCGCGCTTGCGACTGGGGCGCCGCCGGGCGTCAACGGACTCGAGGGCAACAATTTTTACGTGGCGCCTACCGCAGGTTTGCCGAAGGGTCAGATCGTCGGGGCAGAGGGCGCGATGGCGATCCTGAACCTGAACAAGGCGGATGAATTCAAGGGGCGGCTGATCGGGCTCGACACGATCACGCAGGAAGTGGCGCGCGAGGGCGGCTATGTCGCCGTGATTGGCAAGCAGGGGCCGACGTCGGTGTTCGACAACCGCGTCGCGACGATCGTCGATGGCAAGGACGTCGTCGGCGAATCGCACAAGGATTACCTGTTCGCGTCGGAGGACTTCACGGCGTCGAGTCAGAAAATAAAGTTCGAGGTGCCGACCGATTCGAAAACGACGGTGGCTGATGAGCAGCGCGATTTGTACTTCGCGCGGCTGGCCGTCGAGAATGCGCTGCCGGCGGCCAAGGCCGCGGCCGATGCGGGAAGGCCTGCGCTGGTCGTGTTCTGGCAGCATAATCCGGATCTCACGCAGCACATGGCCGGGTTGGGCACGCTGCCGGCGATGGAAGCGCTATCGCTTTGCGACAACAACCTGATGCGCGTGCGCGGGGCGATCGACGCGCTCGGAATTGCGGACAAGACCGACATTGTCGTCGTGTCAGATCACGGCTTCGCGACGATCAAGTTCCGCGTCGTGTTGTCGGAGATGCTGGTGTCGGCGGGAGTCAAGAAATCCAAAGACAGCACCGATGTCGTCGTCGTGCCCAACGGCGGCGCCGATTTGATTTACCTGTCGCCGAACGAGTTCGCGACGCCCGATTCGAAGCGCGCCGTGTTGCAGAAGATCGTAAATTTCGCCGAGGCGCAGGAATGGTGCGGGCCGATTTTCTCGCGCGACGCGGCGATGGCGCCCGACGAACCGACCCGTAGGGGACATCGCCAGCGCGCGCCGAAGGCGTATCTCGGATGGATCGACGGCACTTTCAGCCAGCGCGTCGTCGGTTTGTACAATGCGGACCGCTCGCCGGACCTGGTGATTTCATTTCGCGAGGAGCCCGATGCCGATAACAAGAGCCTGACCGGGCCGGCCAATCCCGCGTTTCTGATAGGTCAGATCGGGCAGGTCTCGATGCCGAACAAATCCGCCGAGCTGGTACATCCGGTGAAAGGCGTCGTCTACGCGGACACCGGCACCAGCCAGACGTTCACGACCGGCATGGGGATGCATGGCGCGGCCGGCGAGCGCGAGATTCATAATTTTTGCGCGGCGGCGGGGCCGGACTTCAGGCGCGGGTTCGTCGATCAGAATCCTACGGCGAATACCGACGTTGCGCCGACGATCACGCAGATACTCGGCACGATGCCGAATATCGGACCCAACGGCGTCGCGCCCGCGGGTCGCGCGATGACTGAGGCGCTCACCGATGGACGACGCAGTGCGGGCGGGTCGCATACTCAGACGATGACGGCGGACCTGATGCTGCAAGGGGTCGAGGCGGTGACGACGATTCGGGTGAGCTTCATCGGTGACGAGCCTTATCTGGATGGCTCGACCGTGGAGCATAAGCCATTGGGGAGTTCGCCGTGATCGGCGCATCGGAAGGAACTTTATTGAATGTGAAAACCCTCCTGGGTTTCACGCTTCCCTGGGCAGGGTTAAACCCTGCACCTTAGTATTAAGAAAGATGCGGGACTTCGTCCCTGTTTGGAGGTTTTTTTGGGGGGAGATTACCTTTGCCGTCGGGAGAGGTTGGGCGGGCGGGGTTAGAGTAGTTTTCGGAATTCGCTTCGAATCTGGGTGTCTGACCAATCGGGGCCGCCGGGGCAGTACCAAAGGATCTGTCCGTTTGAGCCGATCAAGATCTCACTGGGCACTGCGGTGATGTTGTAGGCAGCGCCAAACTCGCCGCTCGGATCCATCAGGACGGGAAAGTCGTAGTGGTTCTCGTCAACAAAACGCCGCACAGCACTTGGATCGCGATCCTGACTGACTGTCAGGATGACAAATTTCGACGAGTCGCGGAAATCTCGATAAAAGCTCTCAAACTGTGGCATCGCAGATCGGCACACATGGCACCAAGTCGCCCACGTATCGATCAAGACCACCTTGCCGCGCAGTGAAGCCAGCGAGATTCGCTCGCCGGAAATGCCGCTCAATTCGAAGTCGGGTGCGGTAGTACCTACCCGGGCGTCCGAGCTGCGGAACCATCGGCCAAGCGTCATCCCTACCTTCGTTTCGGCACCCTCGCTGTCGCCCGAGGCCGGCGCGGTCGGATTGGCGGGCATCGGAACGGACGGAATCGAGAGGGCTCTCGCGGTTGCGGAAGACGGTGCGGCAGGAACTGCGCCAGTGTTTGGTGCCGTGCCGCCGGCGTTGGACGGAGGGCCTTTGACGACCGGCGCGACGGGTTTCGCTGACGCGATCGCAGGAGGCGTCGAGACTGCAGGCGGTGCCTGTACTTGAGGAGCAAGGCGTGCGCGCTGCGCCAACTGATCAGCTGGAATGGCCTCTGCCTGCGCCAGCAGGAATCTATTTTCTTCGCGAAACTTCAGAAAGGCCAGATACTGCGCGGCTCCGAATCCGACCACGAAGAAGAGCAAGCCGACCTCGAGCACCGTGCGCATCGACGCAACTCGCCGCCGCTGTGGTTTCGCAGCACCGCCAGAGGCCGCGCTTGCTGCACCTACCAGCGCGAGCGAGACGCCGCCAATCGCAATCTCGTCTCCCAGACGAATCTCGGTGGGCGTTTTGATCCTGGCGCGGTTAACGGCAGTGCCGTTGGTGGAGCCCAGATCCGTTATTTCCCATCGATTGCCGCGTCTTCGCTTGAGGACCGCGTGACGACGCGAGACGGATTTCTCGCGCAACACAATGTCATTTTGATCGTCAGAGCCGATCGACAACTGATCCTTGGCCAGTAAGAACTCCCGCGACAGAGGATCCGGGGGATTCAGCGCTAAGAGTCGCGCCAAATTGGTGGTCTTGACGTTGCGACGTAACATTTGAGGCATCGGATGGTATCAAAATGTCAACCGATGGAGCTAGGCCCAACTCCCATAGCTGCGATTCAATCGAGGGCGGTGATAGAACGGGCGCGGGTTTCGGGGAGGATCCAGACGAGGAGGGCGCCGAGGGTTGAGAAGATCGCGCCGAGCGACAGCGTTGCGCCGAAGCCGAATCTTGCGCCCAGTATCGCGATCAGGATTGGCGTGAAGAATTGGAAGCCGCGCGTGACGTTGAGGATCAGGCCGAGCGAGGTGTTGCGGATTCGCGTCGGCAGCAGTTCTGCGATCATCGGCGCGACGCCTGCCCAGATGCCGGTGCCAAAACCGGCGGTGAACATCGCGGCCGAGACCAGGCCGGGCACGGCGACCGCCGTGGTCCAGAGAATCGTCGGCGGAATTGTACCGGCGGCCATCAGCAGGCCGTAGACGCAGAACGCGGGGCGGCGGCCGAAGCGGTCGGCGACGCGGCCGAACGTCAGGTAGCCGAGCACGCCGCCGATTTGCATTTTGATCAGCAGATGACTTGCGGCGACCGCGGTGAGTCCGCGTTTGAGTTCGAGATAACCGGGCATCCAGGTGTACGTGAACCAGTACGCCTCGGAGTTGAGCAGCACGATGACGAACAGAATCGCGAAGATTCGCCGATACTGGAGAATCGCGCGCAAGTCGACGTGGGCGCCGAGATTGGCGCGGGTGGTGCGCCATACGTCGCTCTCGGGCATCCACTTGAGTACTGCGGCGACGACGAAGATCGCAGGGATGCCGGAGAGCATGAAGGTGAGACGCCATCCGATGGCGGGCGCGAGATAACCGCCCGCTGCGGCCGCGAGCAAAACTCCGAGTGGTGCGCCGGTCTGGACGTATCCTGCGTATCGTGCGCGGCGATCGGCGGGGACGCTCTCGGCGACGAGGCTTTGTCCGGGGGCCCATCCGCCGCCCATCCCGAGGCCGGTGATCGAGCGGAAGACGATCAGTTGCGTCAGGCTGTGGCTGAAGCCGCATAGCGCGGTACCGACGCCGTAGATTGCGACCGTTATCGCGATCATCGGTTTGCGTCCGAAGCGATCACCGAGGAAGCCGAAGATGATTCCGCCCAGCGCCGTCATCAGCAGCGACGTGCCCAGCGCGAGTGCCGACTGATCGGTCGTCAGATGGAGTTCGCGGGCGACGGGGACGAGCAGGAACGAGTAGAGGACGAGGTCGTAGAAGTCGAAAATCCAGGCGGCGAACGCGAGCGCGACGATTTGGCGATGAATGGCGCCGGGTGCGCGCTGGTTCATCGGCAACTCGGCCGGCGGCGGTATTTTGGCTACTGGCTCCATGCAATGGGGTGTGGTTGGGTATTCATACCAGTTGCAGACGTGAAGGGAACGCGTCCGGCGGCGCAACCAGGTCGAAGTCCCGGAGGAGTGAATGTTCAGACGTTTTTTTCGATGGATTTTTCGGACGGTGATCATCGTGGTGGTGCTGATCGCGATCGTCGCGATCTCGGAGCGCATCTCGCATCGCGTGCAGCCCAACTCGGTGCTGTCGGTCGAGCTTGACGGAACGGTAGTCGAGCGCGGGGCCAATAGCGTGCTCGGGTTGTTGAGCAAAAATCAGACGGCGCTCAACGTACTGCGCAACGCAATCGATCAGGGCGCGAAAGATCCGAAAATCGTCGGGCTGGAGATCAAGGTAATCAACCCAGAGATGGAACTGGCGCAGGCGCAGGAAATCGTCGCGCTGATCAAATCGTTCAAGAGCCACGGCAAATGGACCCAGGCGTATATCGAGACGGCGGGCGAATCGGGGCTTGGCAACACACCGTATATCGTGGCGAGCGCGTGCGATGAGGTTTCGTTGATGCCGCAGGGCGACCTCAACCTGATGGGCGTGCAACTGCGCGAGCTGTTCATGCGCGGCACGCTCGACTGGATGGGGATTACGCCGAACTTCGCGTCGGCCGGGCAATACAAGAGCGCGGCCAACATGTTCACCAACAAGGATTTCACGGCGGCGCAAAAGGAAGAGGACGAAGGGCTGGCCGGGAGCCTGTTCGATCAGATCGTCGCGGCGATCGGCGACGAGCGCAAGCTGAGCCCCGATACGATCAAGGCGCTGATCGATCAGGCGCCGTTGAATGCCGAGCAGGGCCTGAAGGCGAAGCTTGTCGACCGGCTCGAATACGAAGATGAATTCACCGAGCGCGTGAAGAATCACGGCGGCACGGTGCACAATGAAATCGATTACACCGGCTACTCGCGTCCGAGCCTGCTTGCCAGCTTGAGCCGGGATAAAATCGCGGTGATCTACGGCGATGGGGAAATCCAGCGCGGCGGCGAGGGGATCGATCCGTTTTCGGGACCGAACACCACTGCGATGACTTCCGACGACATGACAACCGCGTTCGAATCGGCGCGCGAGGACGATGACGTGCGCGCGGTCATCCTGAGAGTCAATTCGCCGGGCGGGTCGATGCTCGCGTCGGAGCTGATCGATCGCGAAGTCGAGCTGACGGCGAAGAAAAAACCGGTAGTCGTGAGCATGTCGGGATACGCGGCGTCGGGCGGGTACCTGATCTCGATTCCGGCGGCGAGGATTATTGCCGAGCCCGGCACGATCACCGGATCGATCGGCGTGCTCGGCGGGAAATTCAACATCACGCCGGCGGCGCAGAAAATTTACGCGAACACCGATGCGGTCAGCCGCGGCGCGAACGTCGGGATGTTCGACATGTGGACCGACTTCACGCCGGCGCAGTCGAAGCAGTTCCAGGACGACATCGCGCGCAACTACCAGTACTTCCTGAAACTGGTCGCGGCGGGGCGGCATATCACGGTCGAGCAGGCAGACGCGGTCGCGCAGGGACGGGTGTGGACGGGCGAGCAGGCGATCAAGCTCAAGCTGGTCGACTCGTTGGGCGGAATGGACGACGCGATGGCGGCCGCGAAAGGGTTGGCGCGGCTGACGCCGGATCAGCCGGTCGGAATCGTGGAACTTCCTGCGCAGCCCGGACTGCTGCAATCGCTGAGCAGCGGCAAGATGGTCGCGTCGATCACGGAGCGGCCGGCGGCGCGGTTGGTCGAGCCGGTGATCGAGCTGATACAAGCGGCGCTGACGGGTCACGCGATTTTCAGTGCGGCGTACTGTCCGGTAGTGCCGATGCTCTGACGTTGGGACGGAGAGCGAGCGCATGCGGCAGACAATCGTCGGACTACTGATGGCCGGGGTGACGGCGGCGTTCTTCTACTGGGTCGCGCGGAACCGCTACAAGTGTCCGTTCTGCGGACGCGTCGTGAAATACAACGACGTCAACTGCCCGCATTGCGGCAACGACATGAAATTTCGACATCGCGCGGGTCCGGAGGCGGTGCCTCGAGCGGCGGCGGATTTGCGACCGAGCGGACGCCGGACTAGTCGCGACCGTTCTTCGCGGACTTGAGCGCAGCGGCGGCGCGACGCAAGAAGGTTTGCGTCTGGGTCCTGGAATTTACTGGGAAGCGCTCGTAGTCGTCGCCGGTTTTCAGGTCGGCAAACATTCCCGCGGGGTCTTCGTGGAAATGCAGGAATCCGCTCGAGCGGTGGTAGAACGCGCCGCGCTTTTTTTCCTTGAGTCCGTCGAGCTTGCGAATCTCGGCGAGGATCGGCTCGAGCTGATCGAGCGCATCAGGTCCTGCGTGCTTCATTATGAATTGCCCAGCTCGATCACGTAGCCGTCGGGATCAGTGAAGTAGGCATAGGGGACGCCGGGTGCGTGCTCGCCACGGCGTTGCAGCTTGCCGCCCGCATTTTCGATTTGATGCACCATCTCGTCGAGGCTGTTTTTCGGGATGGAGAACCCGAAGTGCGAAACGCCGCCGCCGGCGACCGGCTCGTCGGCCTTGGCCTGGCAGAGGGTGATGGTCTCGCTCACGCCGGGTGAGTGAATGAAGACCATCGTCTTGCCTTCCCAGAATTCAACCTCGAGGCCGAACGCGTCCTGGTAGAACTTGAGCGAGCGATTGACGTCCCTGACGTTGAGATTGATGTGCCGCAAGCCGCGCGCTTTGATCATCGCCGTGCCCTCCTGATGCCGGGTCTGGCTATTCGAGTGACTATCGTCGACTACATGCCGTGCTGCTGGGCATGACAATCGGCGCAGATTCCGTACAGCTCCATTTTGTGGCGCGTGAGAATTACGCCGAGATCGCGCGCGACGATATTCTGCATGCGCTCGATCGCGGCATTTTCGAACTCGATGATCTTGCCGCATCGCTCGCAGATGAAATGATCGTGATGGCGTTCGCCGACGGCTTCGTAGCGCGCCTGGCCCTCGTCAAAGTGGCGCTCGTACAGCAGCGCGCATTCCTTCAGCAGGCGCAGCGTGCGGTAAATGGTCGCATAGCCGACGTGCGGGTTGATTTTCTTGACCTCGGCGTAGAGTTCTTCGGCGCTGATGTGATGACCGTGATCGAAAAAGACGCGCGCGATGTCGTCGCGCTGGCCGGTCGACTTGAGCCCGCGCTCCTTGAGGCGCGCGTGAAAGGTGAGCATCCGCTGTTCCGCGCTGATCGCGGGCTTGCGGTCGATTACGGTGTGACCGACCGAATGGCTTTCGGCAGGACGCGTCATGTCGGCACTCAGGCGGGAGCGTCTCCGAGGTGAACGATGCGGCGTGCCGCGGGGGACAGGTACAGCGATTCGAGATCGCGCGAGCGCAAGGCTTCGGCGATCACTTCGAGCTGCTCGGCGGCGGGTTGGTCGCGATCGATGATGAGCAGGTTCTTGTCGCGGAGCCGGCATGCGCCGCCGCGCGTGCGATAGCCGATTTCGCGCATGATCTTTTCGCGACGGACTTCGAGCCCGACTCGCTGCGCTGCCTCGGCCAGTTCGTCCACGATTCGCATCATTCGCGCTTCACTGAGTTCGCTCATTTCACCTGGCTTCCCGATTCAGTTGCGATTGCCGCGCCTCTTGAGGCCCAACCGCGCGCCGTGTTATCGCGGTAATTCATGCGGAGGTTACCCGCTTGATCAAGAAAATCCTCGTCGGCATCGACACCTCCGATCATTCCAAAAACGCGCAGCAGTACGCTTTCTACTTTGCGCGAATCTTCAATGCGTCGCTGATCGGATTGCATGTGGTCGATATCGTGTCGATCGAGGGATCCTTTTTCCATGATATATCAGGTTCGCTCGGGCTGGAACCATATCTGGATTTCTCGTCCAAGATGCGCGAGGTGCTGACCGCGCGCGGGCGGGGCGTGCTCGACGAATTTGCCGGCGCCGCGCGGCGCGAGAACCTGGCGGTCGAGACGGTGCTCGACATGGGGATCGTCGCCAACCAGATTTGCGATCGGGCGCGAGGGTCTGACCTCGTGATGATCGGGCATCGCGGCGTCAACGAAAAATTTTCAACCGGGCTGCTGGGATCGACGGCGGAAAGCGTCGCACGCAAATCTCCACGGCAGCTGTTCATCTCGCCGAACAAGTTTCGCGAGGTCAAACGACCGGTGCTCGCATATGACGGCAGCGAACGGGCGTCGCGGGCGATGCGATCGGCGGCGGAAATCGCCAACGGCCTGGGCGTGCCGATAACTGTCATTACCTGCGCGCGCGATCCGAAGCTGGGCGAGCGAACGCTGGCGGAGGCGCGTACGTATTTTGAGAACTACACGCCCAAGGCGGAGTTCAAGCTGTTGCAGGGTCACGCCAACGAGGAAGTCGTGAAGTTTCTCAAGGAGCACGACGCGGACATGCTGTTCATCGGCGCGTACGGGCACAGCAGGATTATCGAGATGGTGCTGGGATCGACGACGGAGTACGTGCTGCGTAACTCGCCGTGCCCGGTGTTCCTCGCGCGCTAGGCTTGAGGTTCTGTTGTGCGCTGGCGGATGAAGCGGGCGAGAAGCAGGCGCATCGAGTCGATCGGCTGGATTCCGATCATTGGGAAGTCGCCGAGGATAAACGTGGGGTAGCCGAGCGCGGAGAATTCGTCCGCTTCGCGTTTGTTCTGCTCGATGCGCTCGGCCATCGATCCGCTGTCGAGTGCATCGCGGAACTTTGCTAGGTCGAGGCCGGCGCGCGTTGCGATCGCTTCGAGCACTTTTGGATCGGCGATGTCGGCGCCGTTGTCGAACGCCGCGCGAAAGACGGCGTCGTGGTAAGCCGCGAAGACGCCAGCATCGCGCGCCACTTCCGAGCCTTGCAGCGCGAGGGTCGAATCGATCCAGATCGGCGGCGGCGCGACGCGGATGCCGGTTTCCGCTGCGACGAGCAGAACTTTTTGCCGCTCGCGATCGCCCAGGACGCGGCCGGGCTTGGCGCGAAAATCGCGCGCTGCTATCGGTACGCCCTTCCACAACGCCTCGAAGCCGAGTTCGTCCTCAAGCGGTGTGACGATTCGCCACGCGATGTAGCAGAGCGTCGAGGCGTAGTCGAAATAAATCGGAATCCGCAGCCGGCTCATATCGATGGTTTCGATAATCGCCTGTTGCGGCATCTGCCGCAATTGACCACTCGGGTCAGGTCAGGAAGTTGCGCGAGTCGTTGCGCCAACCTGAGCAGACTGCTGGGAACGGAGTTCGCGCATCAGCAGGTAGAGCAGAGGTCCGAAAGAACCCGCGGCCACTGTGATCAGAACGAAGGGCCACGCGGGCATCCCGCGATCGCGCGCATCGTTGGTCATCCAGAGGCAAGCCAGGACCGCGAGAATGACGAAATCGACCAGCACCTGCGCGCCGCCCCAGCTGCGGAAGAAAGGATCGAGGACGCCCACATAGCCGACGTCCATCAGGGCAATCGTCGTCACGACGGTGAACGCGCCGATAACCAAAAGAAGGGCGATTGAACGACTGGACATGAGAACCTCCTGTGCTGTTGTGAAATCAAGTTTGCGAGAGACTAGTGCGGGGCCGCAATTACCTCGGAGGTTATTGAACGCCGGCAGCGTGGGAGTGAGAATCGGCGGACTGGCAGGAGCTTCGAAAATGTCGTTGTCCACGTTGGAGACGAACAACACCGGCGACAGCGGGTTCCCGCTGCTGCTCAAAACGTGGCGGCATAAACGACGGCTGTCGCAGCTCGAGCTGGCGTTGTCGTCGGGCGTGTCGCAACGCCACGTCAGCTTTCTTGAATCGGGACGCGCTAAGCCCAGCCGCGGCATGATTCTGCAATTGAGCGAGACGCTGGAAGTGCCGTTGCGCGAACGAAACGATTGGCTGACGGCGGCGGGCTTCGCACCGATCTTCAAGGCGCGCCCGCTCGACGACCCGCAGATGACACAGGTGATGAGCGCCGTGCGGATGATGCTGACGAAGCATGAGCCGTACCCAGCCGTCGCCGTCGACCGCGTTTGGAATATCCGGATGGCGAACGCGCCGTTCGACATGATGAGCGCGATGCTCGGCGGCGATTTGTGGAATCGCGTGGGCGGGACGGAACGCAACCTCGCGAGGCTGTTCTTTCATCCGGGCGGCATCAAACCGTTCGTCAGGAATTGGAAGGCGATAGCTCCGCTGCTATGGCGTCGCGCGCAACGCGAGGCAGAGGCACTCGGCGGCGATGAAATGAAAGGGATACTGGCAGAACTCAGCGAGCATCAGGATCCAGATACGCTCTGGGCGGCTGAGGACGCGGCGCTGGTGCCGGTGATGCCGCTCGAAGTTGAAAAGGACGGCGTGCGCATTTCGCTGTTCACGGTGATCGCGACATTTGGAACGGCGCAGGACGTAACTGCGGACGAGTTGAGGATCGAGAGCCTGTTTCCTGCCGACGCGGCGACCGAAAAACTTTTCCGCGCCGCCGCTGGACGTTGAGCGATAAGAAAAACGATGGCGCCCGGCTTTGTACCGGGCGCCATCGCTTCATTTCGTGGTGGCCGGCCCAGAGAGGCCGAACACAAACGCTTCGGCTAGCGCTCGCAGAACCCTGCGAACGTGTCCTGGAGCTGGTTCACGCTGCTGAAGCCGAGGGCTTCAGCGGCCGCATCGACACCGCCAAACTGGTGCGCCAGCGCAGAAATCGTTTTGCCGTGACAGTTCGGCTTACCAGGAGCCCCAACTCGGGGGAGGGTTTCGCCGCTGAGGGAAAACGCCATGTTGAATGTCGGGGGAGTTGCGCCGCCGACGATATCGGTGCCAATTCGCAGCCAATCCGGGGCCAACTCGGTGTTGCGGATCCAGGCCTGCAGGTCACCGACAAATGGGATTCCAGGCGACCTTGGCGTCGACAGGTAAAGGAAATTGCCGCTGCCGCTCACCTGAACCTCGGGGCGAAAGAAGTAGTGATTCAGCGGTGAGGCCGGCGCCGGCAGGACGATCGGAGGCGTGAAGGTGATAGTAAGCTCGACCTCTTCGCCACTCGCCGGGCCTTCGCCCTTGGTATTTTGATTGGGCTTCTTGTTGATGCCGTTCACGACGCTGTTCGCGACCGTAAAGTTCGAATTCTCAACGGTCGTGGTGAAGTTGAGCGTTCCGAGACTTCCATCGCGCGAGGCCGAGCCGATCTCAACATCCGAAGGCGAGTTGACTCGCGAGGGGACATTTCCCGAAGGGGGATTGACCGAGTCGGCGTCGAAGACGTGGTAAACCTCGGCCTCGACGTTACCGATGTCGGCCGGAGTCGCACCCGAAGTGAGCAAACCCGAAATGGTCGCACTCTTGATGACTGTAGTGTCACTCAGAATAAAGTCATCGGCCGTTTCGGTTTCCACTTCACCAGCGTTCTCGGGCCGGGACAGCGCTCCAAGCCGTCCATCCGGGTTGCCGGCGCTGAAGGAAAATGAGGCTGCAGAGGCGGGCGTCGCCAGCCACGCTGCAGCACTGAGTGTCATTGCTATTAAACCAAAGTTCTTCACGATCCTCTCCTATCTCGCCAATGGCGTACGTTTTTCAAAATTGTTTGAGACCTACATTCACGCTACGAAACAAATGCTGCGCAAAACCCCTATCTCACCTCCCTGGATAGCGCTGACTTAGAGCGACCTTTGGATGCGCTTCGGAAAGTTAGTTCGGCGTGCCTGCGAGTTTGGTTACACTCGCGACCGCTTTGCGTTCAGGGTCTAGCGAAATGGGTAAGTATCGAACGCAGGACGGCCTGTCGGCACTTGGACCAGAAGTGAATTGTCGGTAATCGATTGGAGAAAGAAATTAATATCTTAGGTGCGGGTCTTATGGCGTGCGCGTCAAATCGGCGATAACTACCACCTAAGAACGCGGGGGCCGAGTTGCGATCCTATGACTGCGCAAATCAGGATCGCTGCGCTGTACCAGATCGCGATGAAAGGAATCGTATCGCTCGTGCAGTTGAAGGCGTAGGCGGCGGCGCCAATTCCGCCACCGACAATCCCGGCGATACCGCCGCCTAGCTTCAGACGCGTAGGTGCACCTCGACGCAGCGCGTAAATTACGGCAGCCATCGGGATCGCCGCGAAGAACACAATCAAAAGCATGCAGCGTATAGAGGAAATAGTGGTCGCTCCACGAAGCATCGCTGCCCACGCCTGCGGTTGACCTAGCAGCACCGCAAGCGCCACTGCCAGTGCGGCAAGGAAAGGAAAGAAAACCAGCGGCCAATTGGTCCCGTCCTCGAGGCCGGGGCGCATCGATCGGTTCAATAGAAGTGCGCCAGTGCCGATTACACTCAAGGCAAAGAGCAGCTTCACTGCTATCCATTCGATACGCGCGGCTGACTCGAGATTGGGTCGCGGACCTACTGTCACTAACATAAGAGCAAAGGCGATCGCTCCGCCTGTGACAAGTGCGAGAATCAACGTCTTTCCAAGCCGGCCGTTGCCTACGGCCTCCAGTTCGGCGCTGAGCATGTCGATAAGTCGATCTGTGTTCATGCCTCGCTCTCCTTGCGAATGTGCAACGCCAACGCTTTCAAGCCGCGATGCACTGCCACCTTTACCGCTGACTCCGACATTCCACATTTTACTGCCGCCTCGCTAACGCTAAGCCCTTCGAGCTTAACGTACTGGATCACTTGTCTTGCCTTTGACGAAATTTTCAACATGAGACGTTGCAAGTCCAAGCCGCTCTCGACCGCAGCCATGTCACTCTTAGCGGTAAGCTCTTCGGCGCTGGTTATCGGCAGATCCTTATAGGAAGATTTCGTACGCCGCAGATAGTCCAGAAACTTGTAGCGCGCGATTGCATGGATCCATGGCGTGAAAGGTTGCGAGCGATCGTAGGTATGCCGATGAGTATGGACTGCGATCAACACTTCCTGCAGAAGGTCCTCTGCCTCGGTTGGACCATGCCCAATCCGCGCGAAGCGATGCCGGTAGTAGGCGCGCAGGTGGCCGGTTAGCTGCTTGAGGAGCGTGTGATAGGCCGCGCCGTCGCCGTCGAGGCTGGCCGTCATCAGGGCGCGAAGTTCGCGTTCTTGAGGATGGCCGAGTTCGTCCACGGGTAGGCTTTTCGCGATATCGTTTTTATCGTGATCGGTGCGCGCTTCACTATTTGCCGGCGCTATCGACACCTTTCCCGCGTTCGACGGAGAAAAGGTGAAAACAACGTTGCCGCCGGTCTCATCGCTGTCGGCGACGAGCGTCGGGAAGTCGTCTTCAACCGAAGAGCTTGTCTGAGCGCAGGAATTATAGTCTGTGAACATTCTATAGCGTAGCCGCGCGGACGTGGCGATCCTTCGGAACCGCGACTCGAACCTTTAGTGTTTGCGGCGCTCGAATGCGTTCGTACAGGTTAGTTCGCAGGGGAGATGCGATTGGTTACATCGTGGCGGCAGAGTTTTTACGTTGTCGCGCTTGCGTGGCACGAGCGTCCTGCACATTCTTAATTCACGATGGCTTCAAATCGTCGACCGGTTCTGAAATTGGGTGTCGTGGATTTTGGCGTCGAGACTGCGACGCTGCCTGGCGGCGTGCAGGTGGATCTGCCGGTGATTCGGCATCCGGGGGCGAGCGCGATCGTCGCGCTTTATCCCGACATGACCGTCGCGATGTTGCGTCAGTATCGCCACACTATCGGCGGCTGGATGCGCGAGATTCCGGCGGGATGCCGCAACGCGGGCGAGGATCCGCTTCAATGCGCACGGCGCGAGCTGGGCGAAGAGGCGCGCGTCGCAGCCGCGCGATGGGACCATCTTGGATCGATCATCACCGTTCCAAGTTTCTGCGACGAGCGAATCGAGCTGTTTCTCGCGCGCGAGTTGTCCGAGGGTACGGGCGCACTCGATCACGACGAGGTGCTGACCGTCAGCCGCGTGCCGTTCGAGGAAACCTTCGCGATGATTCGCCGCGCCGAAATCGTCGATGCGAAATCAATCGTCGCGCTCTACCGCGCCCGCGACTTCCTGGAACAAGAGCGCCGCGGCTAAGGAGATGTTTTCGTGGGAATCGAAGTACTAGGCGTCGAGCATATCGATCTGACGGTCAACGACATCGCGCGGTCGCGTGCATTTTACGACAAGGTATTAGGGGAACTGGGATTTCGGAAATTCGAAGGCGACGACTATATACACTGGGCGAATGCGCAGATGACGATTGCGATTCGCGAGGCGTCCGGCGTCCATCGCGACGCGCAATTCGATCGCTACCGCGTCGGCCTGCATCACCTGGCCCTGCGAGCGCGTTCACGGGCCGACATCGAAGCGTTCCATGATTTCCTGAAGCGTGAAAAAGTCCAGATACTCGACGCTCCTGCCGAGTATCCGCACTATGGAGAAAACTACTACGCGGTTTTCTTCGCTGATCCCGACGGGATGAAGCTCGAGCTCGTGCACAATCCGTGGGGTTACTGGAAGAAGGTGCAGACTGAAGGTCACGACCCGCGGCCGCGCTACGAATCGAAGAATTGAAGCGTGCAGCGCGAGCCGCCCGCTATGCCGCTACCCGGCGCATCCATGGCTCGTGTGCGGCGACATGCGCCGCACCTCGGCTATTGGATGACTACTTCGTCGGGAAAGAGAAACGTGGTGGCGCCGTCGTCAAATTGCACCAGGTACATGCGCCGGTCCAGATTATTTACTTCACGGATGATCCGTGGCTGTTCGCTGAATCGACTGCGCCCTTCGTGGTCGCGCACCGGTTTCTGCAGCTTGCAATGTTTCCCGATCAGTCTTTCAGTATTTACGCTCGTCAACATATTTTTACCCCTCCGCTTCCTCCCGGTCGTTGGCCGGCCGCATCACCCTGCCCACCATACTAGCAAGCTTCGGGCCTGATATTTAGACGTCTGGAGAACAAATCTGTTTCATTCGTCCAGAGTTGTGGAAAAGCACGCCAATCAAGGATTTTCCGGTTTTGCCGCCAAATTTACGCCGCCGGCGCAATCATGCAGTTGTCGGTTGCGGCGTGGGGTATGCCCGAATACAGGCATCTTCTTGCCAAATTCGGGTCGTGATACTCAGATAGAATAGTCGAGGCAAATCGCGAAGTTTCGCGGTTCTACGAGAAAAAAATCCAGGCCGGGGAAAAATTACCCATGCCAACAATTTATCCGCTTATCTTGGGACGGCGCGCGATGATCGCGTCGGAGCACTATCTGTCGGCCGCGGCGGGCGCGCGAGTCTTCGCTTGTGGCGGCAATGCAATCGATGCCGCCATCGCTGCAACATTCGTGGAGGGCGTCGTCAACCCGCACATGCATACAATTGGCGGCGAGGCGCCCATGTTGATCTACTCCGCATCGGCGCGCCGGGTGGTGGCGATCAACGGCAATATGATGGCGCCGGCGCGCGCGACGATCGCGCATTATCGGTCGCTCGGCCTCGAGCTGATACCCGGCGCCGGTCTGCTGGCTGCCGGCGTCCCCGCAGCTTTCGACGCGCTGGTGACTGCGCTGCGCGATTTCGGTACCAGGTCGCTGGCCGACGTGATCGAGCCCGCGCTGCAGCTTGCCGACGAAGGTTTCCCGATGCACGTCGGGCTGTCCGGCGATCCGAATCTTGCGGATGAAGCCGTGGCAGGAGCGGGTGCGTCGCTCCGCAGCAACGCGAATCGCTTTCTCACCAAGTGGCCGTCGTCGGGACGCGTCTATCTGCCCGACGGCAAAGTCCCGCTGCCGGGGAGTGTACTGAAGAATCCCGCGCTCGCGAATTTTTTCAAGCGAGTGCTCGACGCGGAAGCATCGGCGAAGAATCGCGGGCGCGAGGCTGGACTTGACGCGGCGCGCGAGCGGTTCTACCGCGGCGACATCGCGCGCGAGATCGTCGCGTGGTCTGACGGCAACGGCGGCCTGCTCGCAGCCGAGGATCTTGCGCGCTTCACGACGCGCCTCGAATCGCCGGTGAGCGCGGATTATCGCGGCGTCACGGTTTTCAAGTGCGGGCCGTGGTCGCAAGGCCCGGTTTTTCTGCAGCAGCTAAAGTTGCTCGAAGGCTTCGACCTGGCCGCGATGGGTCACAACTCCGCCGACTATATCCACGCTGTAATCGAGGCTGCCAAGCTCTCGTTTGCCGATCGCGAGGCGTACTACGGCGATCCGGAATTTATCGACGTTCCGATGGAAGGGCTGCTGAGCGAAAAGTACGCGGCGATTCGGCGCGAGCTGATCGATCCCGCGCGCGCCTCGATGGATCAGCGGCCTGGCGACCCGATTGCCATGCATGCGTTGCGCGACGGCGCCGCAGCCGATGCGCGGCCTTGGGGCGGCGGCACGATTCACGTCACGGCGTGCGACCGCGACGGCAATATGATCGCCGTCACTGCGAGCGGCGGATGGATTCCCAGCTCGCCGGTGATCGACGCGCTCGGATTTCCGCTCGGCACACGGATGCAAACCTTTTATCTCGACGAGCGTCATCCCAACGCGCTGGTTCCGGGAAAGCGGCCGCGCACGACGCTGTCGCCGTCGCTCGCGATGCGCAACGGCGAACCGTATCTTGCGTTCGGCACGCCGGGCGGCGACCAGCAGGATCAATGGACGCTGCAATTTTTCCTGAACGTGGTGGACTTCGGGATGGATCTGCAGGCCGCGATCGAGGCGCCGAAATTCTCGACGCCGCATTTCCCCACGACGTTCTATCCGCACAACAACCGCCCCGGTGTCGTGCGAATCGAGGATCGAGTGCCCGCGAACGTGCGCGACACGCTCGCATCGCGCGGTCATCTGATTGAAGTGCGCCCGCCGTGGTCAGAGGGTCACGTGCTCGGCGTGCAGATCAACACGAAGACGGGCGTGCTGTCAGGCGGCGCCGATCCGCGCGGGCAAGCAGCGCCCACGATGCCCGCGCAAGCGATCGGCTGGTGAGGCAAACCGAAATCAGCGAAATGGGAGAATCGACATGAAGTATCTAGTTTCAGGATCAGACGGACCCGGATTCGCGACGCCCGAGGAGGCGCTTCGGCTTTTGGAGAAGGTCGTAGTTCCGAGCCTCGATGCGCTCAACAAGTTGCAGGCCGAGAAGCGAATTCTGGCAGGCGGGCTCAAGGTCGGCGAGCGCGCGTTCGTTTTCGTGGCGGAAGCTGAATCGAACGAGAAGCTGGACCGGATGCTGCGTGAGATTCCCTTTTGGGGAATGGTCCGATGGGAAGTCACTCCGCTCGAAGGCTTCGACACCCGCGCCGCCGAAGAGCGGGTGATGATGTCCCGCCTCAAAGCGGCAAAGAAATAGCGGGATGGTAGCGCCGGCCTGATTCGATGGAATCAGGCCAGCGTCGAAGGACCGAAGCTCGACTCAGTGGGTGTTCTGGTACTGATTGAAACTTTGATTGTCGCCGGCGGGGCGATTGTGGTACGCCTCACCCGCCGCGCTGTGCTGACGGCCGTTGTACCAGCCCCAGCTGTTGCCGTGCTTTCGATAGACGTTGCCGTCCGAGTCGCGGAATTGCCACGCCTTGTGCGACTGCGTCCATTGGCCCTTGCGTCCCTGATACCAATCGTCTGAATCGGCCCTGACCAAGCTCGGCGCGAAAGCCAGCGAAGACACCAAAATCGCCACCATTGCCAGAATTGTCGTTTTCGTCATGATCCCTGTTTAGTCGCTTCTAAGCGGCGCCCGCTACCATCCTAGCGCTCCAATCGGCGAATTAGGTTCTCGGGCGAACCCTTTGCACCGATCAGACAGTGAGGCAAGGTGAAATTGTGCCGAACTACCGCGTCATCGCCGCATTCTGCGTCGCCGCATTGTTTGCGTTCGCGTCGGGCAAAGCTTTAGCGGACGGCGGCGCGGTGACCGGCTTTGCATTCGTCGACTCGTCGGTAACCGGGATGGGATCGCAGGCGAAGCTGCCGGCGGGAGCAAAAATCTATCCGCCCGGATCGAAGATCACCGGGGTCGAAGGATGCCCGACGAATCGCTACCACACCGACGGGATGATCGTTGCAGTGATCGACTACCAGGGCCGGCCGACCGCGGCGAGCGTCACGATTACCGAACGTCCTGCGACCGGCGGAAATTTTCAGCGCGCGCCGTACTACATCGATCTCAACGCCGGCCGCACGCTGCAGTACCTGGGTCCGATCTTCGGCAACGGCACTTACGACGTCCTTTTCAGTTACAGCTACAATCTCGGCGTCGGGAAAAAATCGTCGGCGACGTTTATCCTCGATCGCAGTTGTCACTAGCCTTCACACAATTTGTCGGTCGCGCAGAGCTTTGATATCTCACCGGCATGACTATCCGCCACGCTGCCGTGTTCGCGATTGTGGGCTGGCTCTTGATGATTCCGCCGCGAGTGCCGGGCACCGGCGAGGTCAACCAAACCGTCCCGCTGAGCCAGTGGACAGTCAGGCACCGATTTCCGCATAACGAGGGATGCGAGGCGGCGAAGGCCCGCCTGCACGATCAAGCTCTGGCGGCGCAGACTCAGAACGATGCGGCAAACCCGCGGCGCGGCGAACGAAATCCGGACCTGCACTGCGTCCTGTGCCAGGCGCAATGCGTCGAAGATAACGATCCGCGGCTCAAAGCAAATTGAACGAAACTGCTAGCGTTTAGCGGCTGAGCTTCGCCGGGATTCCGCGGTTCGTTCTGGTCCGCTGTGCTGCATGAGCACGTCGGTTGCCACGTCTGAAATCGCCGGGACGAGCCAGTGGAAGAGCCAGGTTGCGGCCATCGCGCCCGCCATCTGGGCGATGATGAAGCCGGGGACGTTGGCGGGGCGGATGCCGGCGAAGGTGTCGCTGGCGGCGCGCGCGATTGTGACGGCGGGATTTGCGAATGAGGTCGAGGCGGTGAACCAGTATGCGGCCGTGATATAGGCGCCGACTGCGAAGGGGACTGCCGCTGAAGAGCGGCGGCGCGAGCATCCCCAGATAACGGCGAGCAGGCCGAAGGTCGCGACGAATTCGCTGAACAGTTGCGCCGGGCCGCTGCGCTCATGGTGCGAGGCGAAGAAGATCGGCAGTCCGAACATCAAGTCAGCTGTCGCCACGCCCGTGAACGCGCCGGCGATTTGCGCCGCGATGTAGACCGGCACCTCGCGCCATGCGATTCCGCCGAGCGTCGCGTCGGCGATCGTCACGGCCGGGTTGAAGTGCGCTCCCGAGACCGGACCGAATGTAAGAATCAATGCGACCAACGCGGCGCCCGTCGCGACGGTATTGGCGAGCAGCGCGATCGCGACGTTGCCGCCCGCCAGCCGCTCGCCCATGATTCCCGAGCCCACGACCGCCGACAGCAGCATCGCGGTGCCGACACCTTCGGCCGTAGCTTTGCGCGCGAGGTCTGCGCTCATTTGTCGTCCGGCGGCTTGACGGTTCCGATCTCTCGGACGCGCTTCTCGAGGGCGAAGCGGTCGAGCGAGTCGAATGGCAGGCTGGTGAAAATTTTTATGCGGTTTTCGAGCTCGGTGTAGATTCTCAAAAAGAAGCGGCGCTTCGCTTCGTCTGGTCCGACGAACGCGGCGGGATCCGAAGCGCCCCAATGCGCCGTGATTGGCTGCCCCGGCCATAGCGGGCACATCTCGCCCGCGACCTTGTCGCAGACCGTGAAGACGAAATCCAGCGGCGCGCTGTCGGGCCGCGCGAATTCGTCCCAGCTCTTGCTGCGCAGGCGGCGCGTTTCGTAATTCAGCTCGTTGAGCAGTTGAAGCGCGATCGGATTGACCGCGCCCGCCGGATGACTGCCGGCGCTGAACGCCTTGAAACGGCCTTTGCCCCATCGATTCATCGCGCATTCCGCCATGATGCTGCGCGCGGAATTCCCGGTGCATAGAAACAGGACGTTGAGTTCGCGATTCGCCATCGCCGTGACCTCTCAGACGGTCGTTTTCGCGCAGCATGCGCTGGTGGGTGCGGGCGCGACGGTTTTCACTTCGTTCACCGGACGCAAGTCTTCGCCGTAAACCGTGGTCTCGCCCATCGTGAAGAAACTCTCCCACGACAACCCGTTCGGGTCGGTCGCCCACGCCTTGTCGGAGCGCGCGTAGCAGCAATCGGCGGCTTTCTGCTCGACGATTGTTTGCTCAGCGGCTTTGAGGCGTCCGGCAATCTCGCGCAGTTCGTCGGGACTCTCGACCTGGATTCCCAGGTGATCGAGGCCGGTCGTCGCGTGGCCGAAAGTGGAGACGGCGAAGTTCACGCGCGGGTCTTCGAGCATCCACTTCGCGTAATCCTTTTTCACCACCGATGGCTCGACGCCGAACATCGTTGAGTAGAATTTGATGGACTCGGGAATTTCCTTGACCGCGACGTGGATATGCATCCGTTTCATGCGTTCACCCTTCCTTTCTCCGAATGGCGGAGTTGTTGTTTGACGTTTATCGTTCGCGCGGGCCTGCAGACTGCCGGCGCGCATTGTTCCGCGTCGCCGCGGCAGCAGTTTTCCATCAGGTACGAAATCAAATCGTTCATCAGTTTGTAGTCGGCGCTGTAGATGATCGAGCGGCTGTCGCGCCGGCAGGTCACCAGGCCCGCGTGTCTAAGGTGGTTCAGATGGAACGACAGGGTCGGCGAGGGGACGCCGAGGCGCGCGCCGATCTCGCCCGCGGGCAAGCCGTCGGGGCCGCTCTGCACGAGCATCCTGAATACGTCGAGGCGCGATTCCTGGGCGAGGGAGGCGAGCGCGGCGATGGCTTTCTCTTTCTTCATATTTTTATAAGTATCGAAATATCGAGATGTGGTCAAGGGGTGTGGAGCGCTGCGGAATCCGGGCAAATTTGGACCCTCACCCGCCGCGCGCGGACGCGCGTCGGCCTCTCCCTGATAGAGAGAGGCAAGATCGGAACGGACATTCCAATGTGGTCGCGGGTTGCTTATGATCTTCGCGCGATGATCAGGATCGTGAAGTGTGCGACGATTGCTGTTGCGCTGTTGCTGGGTGTGGCGGGGTTTGCCGCTGGTGCGGATACTTCTGAGAAAATCGATACCGCAAAGATTGTCGACCTGACCTATACGTTTGATGCGTCGACGATTTACTGGCCCACTGAAAAAGGGTTTGTGCACGAGTTTGAGAAAAACGGCGACACGCCGGAGCATTACTTTTATGCGTCGGCGAATTACGCGGCGCCCGAGCATGGCGGGACGCATACTGACGCGCCGCGGCACTTCAGTCGCGACGGGATCACGCTCGACGAGGTTCCGCTCGCCGATTGTATCGGGCCGGCCGCGGTGATCGATTTCTCGGCGCGCGCCGCGAAGGATCGCGATGCGATGCTCTCGGTCGACGACATCAAGGTCTACGAGGCTGCCAACGGGCCGCTTCCGGACGGCGCGATCGTCGTCGCGCGTTCGGGATGGGGCAAATATTATCCCGACAAAAAGCGCTACATGGGCACCGACAAGCCGGGCGATGTTGCGGGCCTGCGCTTTCCGGGCTACTCGGCCGAGGCGGTCGAGTTCCTGCTTAAGAATCGCAAGGTCGCGGCGATTGCGATCGACACGGCGAGCATGGATCCCGGCAACTCGAAGGAGTTTCCGGTGCATCGGTTGTGGCTCGGCGCAAACAAACCCGGTTTCGAGAACGTGGCCAACGCGGATAAACTGCCGGCGAAGGGCGCGACGATATTTTGCATCCCGATGAAAATCGGCAACGGCACCGGCGGCCCGACGCGAATCTTCGCCGTCTTGCCGTGACGTGTTGCGGTGGGTGTCGAAGATGAATATTCGTTTAGGGCGTCGATTGGGAAATCGGAAAAAACTACAATGAAACGATCGATGTTCCAGATGGTTGATTGGGCACGCAGAAGGTAGAAAACTAGCGGCGACTGGATTAACTCGCCTGCGCACCGGCTGGGAAATTCCCCGGTTCGGGGCGGGCATGAAAACTGCTCACTGTGCAAGGAGGAAGCTCGTGCGGACAAATGCGGTGTCGATGATAAAGGGTCTGTGCGTGGCGATCGCGCTGGTGACTGCCGTGGGATGCTCGGGACAACCGCTCTCGACGCGTGAGAAAGGTACGTTTATCGGCACGGGCGTCGGCGCGGCCACTGGGGCGATTATCGGCGCGGCAGTAGGCAACCCGCTCGCGGGTGCGGCAATCGGCGGCGGTATCGGAGCACTTGGCGGATACGCGGTCGGCAACGAGATGCAGAACAACGAGAACGCCCAGGCTCAGACCAACGCGCAGATTCAGTCGCAGCAGCAGCAGATCGAGAATCAGCAACGGCAGATCAACCAGATGAAGAGTCAGAGCGAAACTGAATAACGGGGCGGAGCAGGACGGTGGGCAGATATAAAATCGTAATCGGTGCGTTGGCGTTGGCCGCGATCTTCGTCGTCGCTGGATGCTCGGGCGACCCGATGTCGACGCGTGAGACAGGCACTTTGGGCGGTGCGGGGATCGGCGCGGCTACCGGCGCGATAATCGGCGCGGCAGTCGGTGCGCCGCTGGCGGGTGCCGCAATCGGCACGGCGATCGGAGGCGTGGGCGGCTTCGCGGTCGGCAATGCGATGCAGAATAATGAGAACGCGAACGCCCAGACCCAGGCGCAGGTGCAGTCGCAGCAACAACAATTAGAAGAGCAACGTCAGCAGATTCAACAACTGAAGGGACAGCAGGAAACCGAATAACTCGGCTGACGTATAGACGTTGGTAGACGGAGGTTCACAATGACGCGGAAACATAAAGGAATATTAATGAGTTTCTCGCTGGCGGCAGCGATCGCTCTGGCGGGATGCACCGGGCAGCCACTGTCGACTCGTGAGGAAGGTACGCTCGGCGGCACGGCGCTCGGCGCAGGTACTGGCGCGATCGTAGGCGCGGCCGTTGGGCATCCGCTCGCGGGCGCGGCTATCGGCGGCGTGCTCGGCGGTGGCACCGGCTACGTAGTTGGCAACTCGATGCAGAATACGCAGGACGCCAACGCGCAGACGCAGGCGCAGGTGCAATCGCAGCAGCAGGAAATCGAGAATCAACGCCAGCAGATCCAGCAACTCAAGTCGCAGTCGGAAACCGAGTAATCGCACCGCGCGACCTGACGAACAAAAGAGCGGCGCCGCGCTTGGCGTCGCTCTTTTTGTTTTTCCACCATCCCAATTCAGGCGGGCTTGCAGAGCTTGCAGGCCCTCAATCCTTCATGCCGGGCGTGTCCTGAATCCGCGTAGAGCAGAGCGTTGTTGGGATCGGCGCGGCGCGCGGCGGAGCATTCGGGGCGGCAGAATATCTTGGTGTGGCGATGGCCCATCACGGCGCCTGACGGCAATCGCAGGTCGCGGCCGACGTCGAAGCCTTCGGCGCGCAGCAGCTTGATCTTGTTGTCGACGCCGCCGCCGTAGTTGCCGATTGTCCCGTCGGATTTGATCACGCGATGACACGGCACGAAGATCGGAATGGGATTCGTCGCCATCGTGGTGCCGATTGCGCGCTGGGCGTCAGGCTTTCCAATCGCAGCCGCCAGTTGATGATAAGTGATGACCGCGCCGGGCGGGATTTTTCTGAGCTGGGTGTACGCGCGATGCTTGAAATCGCTCTCGACGAGGCTCATGTCGAGCGGATGATCCATCGCGCTGAAGTCGCCCTTGAACACGCGATCGATCTCCGCTTCGATACGGCGCGCGCTCGGCTCGTTCTCGATCAGGTCGAACTTCCGCCGCAGCATCTCAAGCGTGCGCTCGGCGCCGTCGGTCCATAGAAAGTGAATCGCCGCGATGCCCCGGTCGCTCTCCGCAATCAGCAGGCGGCCGAGCTGCGACGGAATCACGCCGACGCGCGCCTGAGGGCGGCGCAGAATTTTCATCGCGCGCTCGATGCGCGGGCGCGTCTGCCCGATCATCGCGTCGAGCATGCGGTCGTCGATCGATGGAATCTCTTTCATTCGCGTCGAGGTTCGATTGCTTTTCATATTGGTCACTCTTCGAGCCTGAGTTTTTTGAGAGCCTGGTAAACGCTGGCGCGAGCGCTTTCGGCCGAGCAGTCGAGGGCGATGCCGATTTCGGAATATTCGAGCCCCGCGAATTTGCGCATCATCAGCGCCTGTCCCTGCTTGCCAGGCAGCCGCGCGATCGATCGCTTCAAATGAAGCGCGCCTTCGGGGCCATCTCCATTGAGATGTTTCGGCGTGCGATATTCCATCGCCGCGTCGTCGGTGGATTCATTGGAGATGACGCGGCCACGGCGCATCCGGTCGCGCGCGCGATTGCGGCATAGGTTCGACGCGATTCGAAATACCCACGGCCGCAGACCGTCTTCCGACTGCAGCGTCGGATAGGCGCGATAGGCACGCAGCCAGGTTTCCTGGAAGAGATCCATCGCGTCGTCGCGATCGCCGGTCGAGCGCACGAGGAAGCGCATGATTTCGCGCTCCATGGTTTTCACCGCCTCTTCGAACGGCGGCGGCAGCTTGAGATTGAACGTCGGCATCGCGCGTGTCAGGCCAGCCCGGCTAACGAACTGACCAAGTACCACAGCGTGATCGATCCGAAAACCGCGACGAGGATTTCCTCGACAATGCACGCCTGCGCCAGACGCATGCCGTCGCCGACCTCGCGCGCCGCATCGCGCCCTGCAACTTCACTGAACCGTGCCTCTTCAATCTGGATAGTCGGTATCATCTTTTTGTTCTCCCGATACCTATAACCCCGCGGGAGCCGATTTGTGAGTTCGAGTGCAAGCGGCGCGCTGCATTGACGGGGTCGGGGAGAGTGGGATTATCGCGCTATGGATGCGACTGCGTGGATCGCGCTGTGGGCGTTTTCGTTCCTTGGCAGCCATCTGATTATTTCGTCGGCAGCAGTGCGCGCGCGGTTGATCGGCGCGGTCGGCGAGCAGCCGTATCGCGGCATCTATTCGCTCGTTGCGGCCGCGACGCTGGGGCCGCTCATTTATGAATTCGCGCGCAACAAGCACGCCGGGCCAATCCTGTGGTACGTGCGCGCCTACGCGCCGATTCGATGGCTTGCGTGGATCCTGATGCTGGTGGCGCTGATCCTGTTTGTCGGCAGTTTCATCAACCCGAATCCCGCCGGAATGGGAGCGACAAGTGGCGGCATGGAACCGCGCGGCCTGCTGAAGATCACGCGGCATCCGTCATTCGTCGCGTTCAGCCTTTTCGGGATCGCGCACATGCTGATGAACGGATGGGCAGGCGACGTGATTTTCTTCGGGATGTTCCCGGCGCTCGGGATCATCGGCGGGATGCATCAGGATGCGCGCAAGATTCGCGAGCTTGGCGATCGCTATCGCGAATTCGTCGCGAAGACTTCGCTCATGCCGTTCGCGGCGCTGCTGAGCAGGCGCGTCCGCTGGACCAGCGGCGACATGCCGTGGGCCGCGATTGGCGCAGGCGTCGTGCTGACGATCGCGATCCTCGTGCTGCATCCGATGATCTTCGGCGGGAATCCGCTCGGCTGAGATGCCAGGTCCGAGTAGGACGGAATTTATTCCGTCATCTCCGCCAGAAGGAACAAAAATCGACGAAATAAATTTCGTCCTACTAATACTGCGCAAAACTCGTCGGACAAGGAGAAGTTAGGAAACTGGCGGCAGTCTGAACACGCGCGCCGCGTTGGCGATTACTTGCGCGCCTAGTGTTGTCGCGTCGGTGCGGCGGAGATTTGCGAGCAGCTCGAGTGTGCGCGTCACGTAGGCGGGCTCGTTGCGCTTGCCGCGGTAAGGTTCGGGCGCGAGATAAGGGGAGTCGGTCTCGACCATCACGCGGTCGTCGGGGACGAGCGTCGCGGCCTCGCGAATCGGCGCCGAATTCTTGAACGTGATTATTCCTGAGAACGAGATGTGGAAGCCGACCGCGAGAAACTCGCGTGCGGCGCTCACGTCGCCCGTGAAGCAGTGAATTACGCCGCCGCGCGGCGGGTTCCCGGTCTCGCGCACGATCTCGACGAGGCGGCGCTCGGCGTCGCGGCAATGGATTACGATTGGCAGATCGAGTTCCGTCGCGAGCGCGAGATGCGCCCGCAGTGAGGATTCCTGCGCGTCGACTGGCGAGTGCATGTAGTGGAAGTCGAGGCCGCTCTCGCCGATCGCGACGACTTTTTTCGACGCGGCGAGATCGCTTAACTGTGCGATGCGTTCGGGCGTGCAATCTTTCGCGTCATGCGGATGTACGCCGACGGCGGCGTAGACATTTTGATGATGCTCGGCGATTTCGACGGTCAGACGATCGTTTTCTATTGGGCCAATCGCGCCGACGGTGATGAGCTGCGACACGCCGGCCGCATCCGCACGCGCGATGACGCCTTCAACATCATCGCGCAGCTTCGCGTCCGCCAGGTGGCAGTGCGTATCGATAACCGTCGGCATTCACAGCATGCTAGCCGCGCCCGCTGCCGCTTCCTAGCTGCCGGTCAACTAGCTTACTGTTTTCCGTTTCCGCGCAGTGGTACCGACTGGTTGGCGTTGTCCGCGTCATCGTAGAGAGTCAATGACGACGACTTCTCTCCTACCGAAAGCGGAACGAATTTGACGACGACTTTGCATTTCTGATGCGGCGACAGGCTAACTCCGCAAGTCGATGACACCCACGCAAACTCCTGCGGGCTTCCTGGTGTTAGCGAATACATCGGATTGCCAAAAGTAATCGCGGCACCGTCCCTGGCAGTGTTCGTCAGGGTCAGCGTTGCCTGCTTGATTCTCTGAACTTTTACCTTGCCGAAGTTCGCACTCGACGGCGTCACTTTCAGATGCCCGCCATGCGGCTTCGGTGTCGCGGTCGCAGTCGGAGTTGCGCTCGCCGTTGGCGTAGACGTTGAAGTGAGGGTCGCGGTAGCGGTCGGCGTAGGCGTATCCGTTCCGTCATCAGTAGCGGTTGGCGTCGGCGTGGCCTTCGGGGTTGGGGTCGGCGTCGCGCCGGTGCCGCTGAGCGGCACGGTCTGGATACCAGTGAAGGCGTTGTCGGTAATCGTCAAAGTGCCCGCTCGATCGCCGGTTGTCTTGGGGGCAAAGGTGACGCCAATCGAGCAGTTCGATCCTCCGTCCAGGGTGCTGCCGCAAGCGCTGGCCGCCGAAAAGTCACCGCTGGCCGCGATGTTCGAAATGTCGAGCGGCGCACTCCCGAAGTTGGTGAGGAGAACGTCCTGCGCCGGGCTCTGGGTGCCGGGAGTCTGATTCCCGAACGTCAGCGTCGAAGGGGATAGAGTCACCGCCGGCACCGGCGAGGGAACGGGCACGGCGAAGATGCCGCCGGCCTGGGAGATGAAGTTGGACGTAATGAAGCCCGCGCCCGTGGCGACGTCGTCGAGCATCGCGAGACTGTACGTGTTCGCGATTAGCGTCGTGCCGTCCGAGTCAACCGAAAGCCCCGTGACGCCGTTGCCGGTGTTAGTCGAAACCCAACCGGCGCCGGTCATGTCATCGACGCGGATAATATTGTTGCCATCGGCCACTTCGATTCTGCCGGTGGGATCGATCGCGACGTGGGCGGGCGAACCGAACGTATAGATGTAAGGTCCGATGGGTGGCGATTGCGTCAGCGTCGTCCAGTTGGTCCCGGACATGTCGTCGATGCGGACGATGCGTCGGTTGCCGGCGTCCGCGATGTAGATCCGGTTGGAAGAATCGATGGCGATTCCCTGCGCGCCGATTATCTGATTGGTGCCGCTGCCCGGCGTGCCGAACGTGGTCCAGTTGGTTCCCGTCATGTCGTCGAAACGATCGATGCGGCCGTTGCCCGGATCGGCGACGTAGATTCTTCCAAGCGAGTCGACTGCGAGGTCGGCGAGGCCGCCGGTGCTGAACTGATTGGCGCCGCTACCGCAGGTGCCGAAGGTCGTCCAGTTCGCGCCGGTGATGTCGTCCATCCGATCGATGCGGCAGTTGTAAGTGTCGGCCACGTAGATACGTCCCGAGGAATCAACCGTGACTCCATGAGGACCGTAGAATTGCATGGCGCCGGTGCCGGTGCCGCCCAGCGTCTGCTGATTCGTGCCGAACAGGTCGTCGGCGCGAACCAGTTGTGAGAACGAATAGTTGGTGATGTAGACCGGAGTGTACTGCGAGTTGACGCCGGCTGAGCCGCAACACGCGGGGGCCGATCCGGTGCGCGTGGTCACCGGCTTCATCGTCTCGTTGGTCTCGCCGCGAATCGCGCCGGCCAGGCCGTTGACGGTTTGCGTTCCGGTGAAGTTGCCGGAGAACGTGTAGTAGTAATGGATGTTGCCGCCCTTGCCGCCGCCCGACGCTGACAGGTACGCCGCGGCGGTGCCGAAACTGGCCGAGACCGTCGTCGTGCCGTCGCTGGACTGGTAGCTGAAGCTGCCGCCGGTGCAATTGTAAGTGATCAAGTAGGTTCCGTTGCCGATCGTCGTGATCGGACAATCGATCGAAAGGGTCCCGGCCGGGTTGGCGACGGTGGCGCCGCTGAGGACGAAATCGGTGCCGATGGTCATCGTGCCGCCGGTGCTGTTGAGGATCATCTGGCTGGCGAACGCGCGGGGCGCGATCAGGGATAGGGCAAGCATCAATGCGATTGCTACTGGACGCAGCATCGAGCGTAATGCGGCGGCACGCCGCGCAGGGACGCTCTCGACCGACTGGGCGACGATTTGAATTTTCAAGTCTTGTCCCCCGGACGCGTTGTTTCGTTTCAGCCGAGTGCGGTTCAGTTCCGAAATAAGATAAGACTTTGCGCAAATAACACAAGTCCAGTCCGAAAAGAATTTCGCGATCCTACAAATTGATAGCGATTCGCAAAATCGCAATCGGCGGCGCAGATCTCGACGCTACGTGAGTGATCGGCGTGCGTTCGCGCTTCGTCTTCAGGCGCGGGCTTTCGTGTCGATGCGCGGGAACAGCGGCGTCGTTGGATTCACGCGATGGCCCGGCTTGATGCCGGCGCCGTAGGGAGCGTGCGCGAGCTGGTCATCGACGTTGAGCAAGCCGAGGATCTTTTTCGACATGATCGGCATGAAAGGATCGAGCGTGTCAGCGACGACGCGCAGTCCTTCGACCAGGTTGGCGAGGATCTGTGCGACGCGCGGCAGAGTGTTCGGATCTTTCGCGAGCGTGAACGGCGATGTCGCGACAATATATTTGTTGGCGGCGTCGAGCGACTGCCATATCGCTTCGAGAGCGCGATTGAATGCGAGCTCCTCGACCAGTGGCGATACTCGCGACTGTATCGCGCTGAAGGTTTCGACCAGCGCGACGTCGAGCGTCTCCGTGCCCGCCCCGGGTGTCGCCGTGATTTCACCATTGAAGTAGCGCGCCGCCATCGAGAGCACGCGGCTGGTCAGGTTGCCGAGATCGTTGGCGAGATCCGAGTTGTAGCGATCGATCACGCGCTGCTCGGTAAAGTCGCCGTCGAGGCCATAGGTGTATTCCCGCAGCATGAAGTAGCGCAGCGCGTCGGGACCGAGCGTCTTCTGATACGCCATCGGATCCGGGATGTTGCCCGCGCTTTTCGACATCTTGGCGCCGCCGAAATTCAGATAGCCGTGCACGTTCAGATGACGAAAGAGCGGCAAGCCGACCGACAGCAGCATCGCGGGCCAATACACCGCGTGAGTCTTGAGGATGTCCTTGCCGATGAAATGCTCGGTGACCGGCAAGATAGCCTTCAGAGACTCATCGCTAGTGTCAGGCAGCTCGCTCAGATAAGCCCAGAACGCGTCGTACCAGACATAGGTCACGTACTTGTCGTCGAAAGGCAGCGGGATGCCCCAATCGAGACGCGCCTTGGGCCGCGAGATGCATAGGTCTTCGAGCGGCTCGTCGAGCATCCTAAGCGCTTCGTTGCGATAGCGCTCGGGGCGAATGAAGTCGGGATTCTTTTCGAAGTTGGCAAGGACAGCCGCGCGATGCTTCTCGAGCTTCAGGAAGTAGTTGCCCTCCTTGATGCGCTCGACGGGAGTGTTATGCACGGGGCAGATGTTGCCGGGTAGGAGTTCTTTCTCAGTATAGAAGCGCTCGCATCCAACGCAGTAGAGACCTTCATAGTCCTTGAAGTAGATATCGCCGCATTCATAGGACCGCGCGAGCATCTTCTGCACCAACGCCTGATGCACCGGGTCGGTGGTGCGGACGAAGTAGTCGTAGCTGATATCGAGCCCGGCCCATCCGTCGCGAAAGAGCGCGCTAATCTTGTCGGCGAAAGCTTTGGGATGAAGTCCCGCGGCTTCGGCGGCGCGCTTGTTCTTGTCGCCATGCTCGTCGGTGCCGGTGACGAACGTTACGTTCGCGGCGCCCAGCTTGCGCCGCTGAAAACGCGCGAACGCGTCGGTCGCGAGGATTTCGTACGCATGGCCGACGTGAGGCGGGCCGTTGCTGTAGATGATCGCCGTCGTGATGTGGATTCGATTCGCCATCAGGTGATCGAGAATAGCGGGAGAGTGGGCGTCGTGCGACTGTCGCGTCGTGGGCGCTGAGCTTTCTGATTGGCAGTATATTCCGACCGGGGGCGACGAGGACGCGCGCTCAACTCCGGCGTCGGTGTCGCGCTGTTTGGAGGCATCTGCGCCAACCTGCCCAACAGCGGACTAGAGCTGACATCCCACCCGCTCTATTTCGCGATGCCTATTGCTTTGAAAACTATGGCGAGAGGCTGAAGTTCAGCCTCTCGCCATTTAGGATCGATCAGTTCAGCGCGACGGCCGCGCTGGTCAAATCACGGTGCGCAGACGTTCGGATCCTTGCAGGCTCCGTTGGCGCAGCTGACGCATACCGTGCAGGTGCCGGCATCGCCGGTATTGTTAACCCCAATGGTCTGCCAACCCATCGGTGTGACGCCGCTGAAAGCAAACGTATTCTCGTCGACCGTGACATTCAGCAAGCCTTGGGTGACATTATCGACGCAGGAGAAGCCTCCACTCAGAACGATCTGGCCTACCGGGCAGTTAGCCTGTTGGTTGAAGCCGCCATCGGCGCCTACGCTCGACGACGAGCACACAACCCCAACCGGGATGGTGGGCGGCGGGTTCAACTGGACCACGAACTCGAACGGCAGGCACGAGGCCGCGCTGGTGACGACGCGGGCGTTCGGCAGCGGCGGCTTTGCCGTGGTGTTCACGCATAGGAAGAAGGGTCCGGCCGGTGGTGTAACTGCGCCGGCACGGGGCGTCGGCATTGCTATCAGCAACGTCGCGGTCAGGAACAACAGTCCAGTAAACTTTTTCATGACTCCTCCCAGAGTTGAAAAATCTGCGGTCGGAAAGGACAACGTGGCTCTGCGCAAGCGGATATCACGTTTGACAGGCTACGAGCAACTAGAAAGTTTGAGAGGCGCGAAATTCATCCTCCTGTCGCCTATGCTACGCCGTGGCTAGTGGGCTGGCTGAGAAAGAGCGCGTGAGGCATCGTGCCACCCGTCATCGAGCTTTTAGAGATTGACAGTAGCCAGACGCCGTGCGAGAGTTGCCCAAACATCGCCAGGATTAGTTATCTGGTGGAAATTTGCCAACGCGGCAGAGGAAGCCGCGGGGAGGGGTCCATGGCAGGTTCGAATCGGCGCTTTACGCTCGCAGTGCTTGTGTTGCCATTTTTCTTTGTGGCGATGTCAGGTCTGGCGAGCGCTACTGTATTTACCGTCACTTCGCTCAGCGGCGAACCCGCGGCGCCGGCCGCCTGCGGCTTGGTTGACGCTATCGCGGCGGCCGATGGCACTCCGAACGTCTGCGGCACGAGCACCGGAGACGACACGATCGTATTCGCCCTGACCGGCACGATCATTATCGACGAGCCACTGCTGGTTAACGACGCCAACCTGGTCGTTCAGGGTCGGCTCGAGAGCCCAGTTATAATCGACGGCGAAGGCCTCACCCAGATCTTCGACCATGAGAGTGGCAACCTGACGCTGAACAACCTGACGATGCAGAACGGAAATGCGGACCCCATGCTTGCCTTCGAAGGTGGCGCCATATTGGCCAACAGCACCGGCAGCTTGGATGTTAACGGGTGCACATTCAACAACAATTTCGCGGAAGTCGGCGGCGCAATCTTCGGCGGATTCGGAACTATCACGATCATAAACAGCACCTTTGCCAACAATATCGCCGATACAACCGGTAGCGGCGGTGGCGGCGCTATCTTCAACAACAACAACGGTTCGACCGTGAGTATCCTCAACTGCACCTTCTCCATGAACGACGCGCCTACAGACGCTGGCGGTTCGCTGGGTTGGCAGGTCGGGGCAGGGCCAACTGTAAAGAACTCGATCTTCCAGACAGTCCCCACCGACGACAGCGACAATTGCCAGGCGCCCGGGGATGTGCCCGATACGACGTTGACCGACGACGGATTCAATATCTCTGACGACGAAACCTGCTTCACAGGCTTCTCTTCGAGTTTGATTAATACGGCGCTGAACCTCGATCCGGCCGGATTAGCGAACAATGGCGGCCCGACGAAGACAGTCGCGCCAGAGTCTGGCAGCGAAGCGATTGACTTCGTTCCGATAGCGAGCTGCACGGATTTCAGTGCCAATCCGCTACAAGTCGACCAGCGGCTCTTCCTGCGGCCCGACCTCGATGCCGGCGTACCCGAAACGTTCTGCGACGCGGGCGCGGTTGAGACCGGTGAGGGCCCGCAAAACGGCGTGCCGCCCATCGTACTGGTGCCCGGCAGCGAGCGGTTACAGATCGCGCGCTCTTCGCCGAATTCGGACCAGGTCAACGCGGCCTTTACCTTCACCTTCAATGGCGACCCGACCTGTCCGGGAGGCGATGAGGACGCGCTCAATGGTGGTTTCGATGTCTCGGTGTTTGAATCCACTTGCGCCGCCCTGCCGTTGCACGGCTTGATGCTGAGTCTGCAGCCGTTCGTCGTGCGCCAGGTGAATCACCAGATGTATGGAACGCTCTTCCAGGACTCCTCGAATGCCACGCTCCAGCAGCCGACGGAAGAGGTCTCGGCCCGGTTGGTCGCACTGCCGAAACCGGCGGGTGCTTGCGGATCGTGGACGCTGAACCTTGAGGTGAGCGGCCTCAATACCAGCGACGCGTCGACGGTGAATCTGTCAGGCGGCAATCCGTTTGCGCTGGTAATCACGGATTCTGCTGGCGACGCCTCGCAATGCTTCGACATCACAAATGCGGTAGTCGGTAATCAGCTTCCGCCGCCGCCGCATACAGCCCGCAGGGTCAGGCGCGGGGTGCGAAGGTAGCGCGAAACTAACTTATAACCCTTTCCCTAAGTGTCACTGACGCCGGGAGAGGAAACAGATTGCGGGCGGAGTGTCGATAGCACTCCGCCCGCTCTATTTCGCGCCGCATCTTTTTCTCAATCGGTCTGCGCTGCCAGGATCAGCGATCTGCTGTCGCCAGGTTCAAGCCCCTTTCATAGCTGACACGGGTTCGGAACGCGCACCAGCAAATGCAGGTCCTATATCTGCCCCATCAAGAGACCTTTGCATAACTCGACGCCGCGCTCTTCCCCTCTCCGGAAGGGACAGGATTTAAGGTGAAAGACCTTATCGAGCGCGGAGTTAGGATGTCGCGTTCCGCGCCACTGATTATTTGCCTCGCCCGCTTTGTTGCGGGAGAGGCCGCGCCGAAAGAGCGGGTGAGGGTGCTTCACGCGCGATTCAAGATTCCGGTTCTCGCCTCAGTATCCGCCTGGGTTATGCAAAGCTCTCCCTCATCGAGAGTCCTGCTTTCGCGTGCCGGCCTCTCCGACATTGCCAGCCAGTGTTACGCCAACCTCTTCAACGTCACCGGCCGGGCATACTCCCGGGCCGAACATTGCGGTTATCTCGAGGTTTGCGTTCACCGCACCGGCGAACTTCTTCCTGGCCTTGAGCGTAACCTCGTAGGTGCAGCTTGAGTTCGCTTTCAACTTTTTGATCGTCGTACAGCTTCCGCCAGCCACCTTAAAGTCTTTTGCATCGCTGCCCGTAATCTGTGTTGATAGGTGAAACAAGCTTACCGGTGCGCTGCTGCTGACCGTGAGAGGAATCGTCAGCGGGTCTCCGGCCACGGTAGCAGGGAAGGCTAAGGTGCCGGCGGGATTGGTCGTCAGGTACAGGAAGTTCGGAGTGCAGCTAGGTGTCGCCGTGCCGCTCGGCGTCGGCGTCATCGTAGGTGTTGCAGTAGGCGTCGCGGTTGAAGTAGCCGTCGCCGTGATCGTCGCGGTAGCAGTCGGAGTAAAACTCGCCGACGATGTCGCGGTTGGCGTAGCGCTCGAGGTAGCTGTACTGGTGGCTGTAGATGTAGGTGTAGGTGTAGGACTCGACGTAGCCGTCGCGGTTGCCGTAGCTGTTGGCGTCACGGAACTGCTGGCTGTGGCCGATGGAGTCGAGGTCGCCGATGGAGTCGAGGTCGCAGTTGCGCTAGCTGTCCTGGTGGCGGTTGCGGTCGCTGTCCGCGAAGCAGTCGCTGTCGCAGTTGCCGAAGCGGTAGCAGACGCGGTCGGCGTAGGAGTTGACGTCGCAGACGGCGATCCCAGCAAGCCGAACGTGACAGTAAATGCCAGCGGGTAGCCGTTACACGCCAGACCGCCAGTGTGATCGTCATAGGTCCAGGCGTACTGATGCGGGCATGCATTCGAGAAGGTCTCGTAGTAGGGCGTGGTTCCTGCAGTGGTTCCGTTCCCCGCAGCCCACAGCGCGGCTTTTTGCCATTCCGGGTTAAGCGGGGCGCCAATTCCCGTGAAGAGATTGCTGCTGCTATCCAGCGTGCCGATGCCGGCAATCGGCGGGTTGTATTGCGGAAGGCAGGCAACTCCGCTGCTAATACCTGTAGCTGTCACGCAGGTGTAGACCGGGCTGTTAGGATAACCCCCGCAGTGATTTCCCTTATCACTCGACGAGTTACAATCAGTAACCTGCAACGCCGTAGGAGTTCCGCCCGGATTCTTGGTCGCGCAGATTCCTACATAGGAGGGCAAGCCGGTGATTCCCGCCTTGGTGGGACCTATAAGACAAGTTTCGCCGGGTGCGCAATCAATGTCGCCCCAGCATGTAGGCGTGCCCTGGTCCCCCGAGAACATTGTCACGCCAATCGAGGTTGGAACCGCGATCCCGCTTGCGTTGGCGGCTTCGTACATGTCGCGATACTCGGCCAGTTGCGCCATATCCTCGTAGCCCGGGATAGTCGTATCGCACTCAAGGCCTGCCACGCCGGGTGCGCTGACCGGTAGAGGATAGCTATTCCCGCACAGTTGCCCGGGACCGCTACACCCGATTACACAAGTGGAACCGCCGTCGCACGACGTCGCGGGGTCTGCGTCGCTCGGGCACGGCACGCAGGCTCCGCTTTGACAGGTTCCGTTGTGAGAGCCACAACTCCCCGAATTGCCCGTCGGCGGTTCTAAAATCTGCAGCAGCTCGGGGCAGACGCTGTTGAGATCGGTAGTGCAGCTATTGGGCACGCACGCGGGCCCCAGGTTGGGATTCGACGGCGTATCGACCGCCACATTTATCGGCTGATTGTATCCCGCAACATTGGTTACATCGTAAGTCGCCGCGCCCTGGCCGCCGTCAGCGACGGAATTGTTCGTGATTTCGAACTGCGACGCTGGAGTCTCCGGTCCCGTGTCTGCTGAAAGCGAGTCCCATGCACCCTGACACTCCCACTGTCCCTGGCAATCTCCCGTCTTGCACACCACACCTTCAGGATAGGTGCAAACGCTGACGCCCGCACCGCCAGTATTCGCGCTGCAGTTAGCATCCGTGTTGCCCGGTATTCCAATCTGGCCCTGGCAGTAAGCATTGGTATTGTTCGGCCCGGTCGAGCAATCGACCATGCACACGCCGCCGAAACAGTCGTAGGATTCGCCGGTGTTCGTGGCAAGCGTGGCGCAATCGGAACTCGTGTTGCACGTCGTGAAGGCCCCGGCACGGCTGTTTCCGCTCGCGGTCCCGCTCTGGTAGAGGTCGGTGAAATCGCATTCGGTACGCGCCCAGAAAGTTCCCGAGGTCCAGGTGGCCGGCACGCACACGTTGAACGAACCGCCGGGGTCAACCTCCCAGTTGTTGCCGGGCGGCGTCAGGACAGAGCCGGTCTGAATTCCCTCGCCAATCCAGATTGGGTAGGAATTGTGGTTTGCGAGCGTCACGCTGGTTGCAGCGCATGTAGGTGCGGCGCCCGGCTTAGCAGACTGCGCCAGCGCAGTCCCCGTCAGCGCCGATAGCACCAACAGCAGCGACAATCCGACCGGCATACCAGGCCGCATGCGACCCCTCTTTATTCCGCGCATGTGAATTCCTGACCTCCCCGACGCCAACCCTGAGCAAATTTAACGAAGTGTAGAGTTTTTCTACCGACTATTGACAGCCGAGGCAATAGGGCTCGGCCATCTTTTTTCAAAATGACGATCGTGGCCTCACCAAAACCGGGAAAGAGCGGTTCGTAATGTCGCTGCGCCGCGACGAAAACAATGCCTACGACTGCGATGAAAGGCTGGCTATTGCGGGCGCGAGGCAACCAGGTCTTCCAACGTCACTTCGACGACGCCGCCGTCTTCTTCGCGCTGGATCAGCACAGTCTGCTTGAGAATATTCTGGCGCACTACTTTGCCGTCGCCCTTGACGCATTGCACACGCTTGCCGAGGTTCGGCAGCGCCCGCTTCAGTTCCACGTAAGTGGCGTACTCATAGCGCAGGCAGCACTTCAGGCGTCCGCACATCCCGGCCAGCCGCGACGGATTCAGCGCCAGCCCCTGCTCGCGCGCCATCTTCACCGTCACCGCCTCGAAGTCGCGCAGCCACGACGAGCAGCATAGCTCGCGCCCGCACGGCCCCAGCCCGCCGGTAACCTTGGTCTCGTCGCGCGCGCCAATCTGTTTCATCTCGACCCGCACTCGCAGCGTGTTGGCGAGATCACGCACGATATCGCGGAAATCGACGCGCCCCTCCGCGACGAAATAGAAAGTGACCTTGCGCCCGTCGAAAGTGTACTCGGCGTTGACCAGCTTCATCTGGATTCGCCGCTCGCGGATTCGCTCGACGCACAGGCGGCGCGCATTCGCCTCGCGCGAAAGATTTTCCTGTTCGAGATGGAAGTCGTGGTCGCTCGCAATCCTGATGATATTGCGCAACTGCTTGAGATCGATCGTCTGCGCCGGCTCGTGCGGCTCGATCTCGACGGTGCCGACGCGCGCGCCCGCCTCGCTCTCGACCAGCACGCGCTCGCCGCGCCGCAACTCGCGGTCGCCCGCCAGGAAATTGTACAGATGGCCGGTCTGCTGCAAACTGACCGCGACAATTTTCGGCAGCGCCGGCGCGCCCTCAAACGGATCGATATCTGCCACTACTTCTAATCACCCCTCATCGCGTGCCCGGCGATCGTCCACCAATTCTCCGCCTGCATCCGCGGATTGGCGTTCTCCCCGACCGCCGCGTTGGCTCTCACGGCGGCGTCGATACACTTCACCACCGCGTCAACCGACAGACTATCAGCCAGGCTCACCAGTCGCGACCGCGCCTCGGGCGGAAACGCGACGAAGTCGGCCTTGAGCAATTTGTAGCATAGTATTTCTTCGAGCAGTCTCGCGAGCAGTTCGAAATTGCCGGCCGCCGCCTCGCGATTGGCAAAGAATTCCTGCGCAATCGACGACGCGCGCGCGAAATCGATCGACTTCGCATGGCTGAGCGCCTCGATCAACTCCTTCATCGGCGGCTCGTCGCCGTCGGCCAGCGCGATCGCGTTGGTCGCGCTGCCCCGCGCCAGCATCGCAATCGCCGGCGCCCGAGCCTTGTCGGTAACGCCATGCACCGCGAGTATCTGCTCGAGTTCGCCGGCATGCAGCGCGGGAAATCTCACGATCCGCATGCGCGATCGCACGGTGTCGAGCAGCGCGCGCTCGCTCGACGTCACCATGATGATAATCGCGTGGCCGGGCGGCTCCTCGAGCGTCTTCAGCAGTGCGTTCTGCGCGGGCGGTCCGAGCAGTTCGGCGTCGTCGATAATCGCCATCCGAATCGAAGATCGCGACGGCCGGATTCCCAGCCGCGCAATCAGCTCGCGCACCTGGTCGATCAAAACTTCGCTGCGCCCGACCGGCTTCGACACGTAAGTGAAATCCGGATGCACCCCCGTCGCGATTTGCACGCATGCCGAACAGCACTCGCAGTGCGGCGCGTCACTGTCACCGGCGCGCGCGCGAGTGCGCTCGGTCTGCGGCGCCAGCCGCACGGGGCATCGCGCAGTAGTGCAGCAAAAATTCTCGCCGGGAGATCGTTCGCACATCAGCGCATGCACGAGGCTGGTCGCCACGATCGCCTTGCCGACCCCGCGCGGCCCCGCAAACAGGTAAGCATGCGACGGCCGGTTGCGCATTTCAGCGAGCAACCGCCCCGCAACTTCGCGATGCCCCAGAATCGAAGTTATCGGCATCGCAATTCAATCATCGGCGCGCGAGCATCTCGTCCACGGCGCGCCGGATGTCGGCAGTGACCGTCGCCACTGGCCTGTCGGCGTCGATCACGACGACCCGCGACGGCTCCGCCTTCGCGATCGCGAGAAACCCGTCGCGTACTTTTCGATGAAATTCAGCGCGCTCGCCCTCGAAGCGATCCGATCCGCGGCCCGTGCCCTTCGCCCGCGCGCGAGTGCGCTCGAGCCCGGTCTCGACCTTCAGGTCGAGCACGATCGTCAGATCGGGCGTCACGTTGTCAGTGGCAAGACGATTCAATTCGCCGAGCACTTTGAGATCTACGCCGCGCGCATAGCCCTGGTACGCAGTAGTCGAATCCGAATAGCGATCTGAAATGACGATCTCCCCCGATGCGAGCGCGGGCCGCAGCTTCTCGCGCACATGCTGCGCGCGATCCGCGAGCACCAGCAGCAGCTCCGCGGCGACATCGAGCGAGACGGCCGGGTCGAGAAAAATCGCGCGAATCGTCTCGCCGGCGCGCGTGCCGCCCGGCTCATGCGTGACCGTTACGCGACGCCCATTCTCGCGCAGCGCGTCGCCGAGAATCGCGGCCTGCGTCGTCTTACCGCTGCCCTCGACCCCTTCGAGTGTGATGAATACGCCGGCCGCCATTGCTATCGGCCAAAATACCAGTGCGCCAGTTGCGGCTGAAATAGCGCGAACACGCCCGCCGCCAGCGCCAGGTACGGCCCGAACGGAACTTCGGTTTTCAAAATCGAGACGTCTGCTTCCTCCGGATCGGTCGCCGGCTCTCCCAGCGGCGCGGGCGCCGTCGATCCGCCGCCGGTGAGCGCGAACGCGATCCCGCCCACGGCGCCGATCACAGATCCGAAAAACATCGTGAAGAAAACTCCCGGCCAGCCGAGAAATCCGCCGACCATTCCGAGCAGCCACACGTCGCCCAGCCCGACGCCCTCGCGCCCGCGCACCAGTTGATAGAGGTAGCCGGTGCCGAACAGCACGCCGCCGCCAAAGAGGATTCCGAGCAGCGAACTTTTCCAACCGACGTCGGGCATCATCGTCGCCGCCGCGATAAATCCCACGAGCGTGCCGGGCCACGTGATGATATTCGGGATTAGCCGCCAGTCGTAGTCGATGATCGCGACGATCCACAGCGCACTGCACAGCACGAAGCGCGCGATCGCGTCGGGTGGCGGGAAGGCGAAGAAGAGGTAGAGCGCGATCACGGCAAGCCCCATTTCGGCCAGGAAATGACGAAACGGAATCGGCGCGCCGCACATCACGCAGCGCCCGCGCAGTCCGAGATACGCGAGAATCGGGATATTCGCCCACCACGGCAGCGCGCGCTCGCAGCTCTCGCAATACGAACGGGGCGTGACGATCGAAAGGTCGCGCGGCAGCCGGTACGCCACCATGCAGGCGAAGCTGCCGACGCTCGCGCCGACGAGGAACGCAATCGTGGCGCCGATTCCGGTGGGGAGGTCGAGTGTCATCGCGTCACCATAACATACGCGGCGTCACTGTTGCGCAGCGCACAGGTCCATCGTCAAATCGTAAGTGGCCTTGACGCCGCGATTCAGATTGTCGACCGACAGCCGCTCGTCGTCGCCGTGGATTCGTCCGAGTTCAGTCTCGCCGAGAATCACCGGCACGAAGCCGTATGCGGGCACGCCCTTGGCCCGCAGCACGCGCGAGTCGGTGCCGCCGGTCGTCATCCACGGCACCACGCGCGCATTTTCGAAATCGCTCGCGACGACACGCTTGATCGCATCCCACGCCTCGCCCGAAGTCGGCGACGGCGGCGCGTCATCGGGCCGCTGGATATATTCGATCTTGAAATCGCCGGGGCCGAGCAGATCGCGCAGGCGCTTCATGAACGCGTCGGCGTCCGTGCCCGGCAGCAGCCGGCAGTCGAGTCCCGCCTCGGCAATCGTCGGCACGACGTTCACCTTGATTCCCGCGTTGAGCATCGTCAGCGAAATCGTGTCGCGCATCAGCGCCTGTACATTGTACGAGCTGAGCACGCCTGCCATCGCAGCCTGCGCGACGCCGGGTTGATCGAGATGCGCAAGTTGAAACGACGCCGGACTCGGCTCGAGCGCCGCAATCGATTCCATCGCCTCGGCCAGAATTTTGGTGATTCGAATCGGCGGCTGCTTTTCGAGCAGTCGATGCAGCGCGTTGATCAAAATCAGATTCGGATTGTCCGGCTTCGGCACCGATCCATGCCCGCCCTTGCCGCGCACCGTGACGTGCAGCCAGTTCACGCGCTTCTCCGACACCGCAACCGTGAACGTCGTGCCCTTGATTCCGAGCCAGTCGGGCGCGCCCTCACCGCCTTCATTGAATGCGAACGCGGGATCGATAGCGTCCCAATGATTATTCACCATCCACGTGGCGCCGTTGTCGCCGCCCGCTTCCTCGTCGGGATTCACCATCATCTCGACGCCGCGCCGCAGCGTCACGTGATTGCGCTTGAGCGCGAGCATCGTCATCAGCGCCATGATCCCATGCGCCTTGTTGTCGATCGCGCCGCGCGCCCACACGTAGCCGTCCTTGATATCGGCGTCGAACGGATGATGCGTCCAGTTGGCCGCGACGGTCGGCACCACGTCGGCGTGCGACATCAACAGCAGCGGCTTCACACCGGCCGGTCCGGGAATCCGCGCGACCAGCGTCACCATCCCCGGCTTGCTCTCGAAAGTTTCGGTGGCGATTCCCTCCTTGTCGAGAATCCCCTTGAGATACGCGATCGCCGCCGCGGTATTGCTAGGCGGATTAGTCGTATCGAATCGCAAATAGGCGCGAAAATAATCCAGCGCCTCCGAATCGACCTTGTCCCAATCAATCGGCGCCGCCCCCTGCGCAACCGCCGACGTCCCAACAGCCAGCACCACGAACATCGCCGCCAACATTCGCAACGCGAATTTAATTGGATGCATCATGATTTGGTGAATAGTCGCGCGCTCCTTCTTCACCTCGCCCCAGTTAGGATGTCGCGTTCCTCGCCTCCTGATATTCGCCTCTCCCACTTCGTCGTGGGAGAGGTCGCGCCTACGGCGCGGGTGAGGGTGAATTTCACGGGAGAGGAGGCCGGACGCAACGCGGCCGGTAGGTGAGGGTACTGCGACGCATCACCAATGTCCGCCCTAAAGCCACTCACTTCTGACACTTCGGACAATAGAAACTCGCGCGCTGCCCCACCACCACATTCTTAATCAACGTCGAACACGTGAAGCACCGCTCCCCCTCGCGGCCGTACACGCGCAGCCGCGATGCGAACCGCCCGGGCTGTCCGCGCGAATCGCGATAACTCCGAAACGTAGTGCCGTTGCTGCCGATCGCGGCGCGCAGAATCACCGGCACCGCCGCCGCAATTTTTTCAATCTCACTTCGTATCACGCGCCCGGCCTTTCGCGTCGGCCGCACGCCCGCGCGAAATAGAATCTCCGACGCATAAATATTGCCGATACCGGCGACGATTCGCTGATCCATTATCAGATTCTTGATTGCAGCCATCCGCCCGCGCGCCTTATCGGCCAGGTAGTTCGCATTGAACTCGCGCGACATCGGCTCGGGCCCGAGCCCCTTCAGCTCCGCCGTGGAAGCCAACGCGCCGCGCTCGACCAGCCGCACCATGCCGAAGCGCCGCGGATCGTTGTAGACCAGATGCGACCCGTCGTCCAGCGAAAACTCCAGATGGTCATGGCGCGGATCGAACTCGCCGGCGTCGAAGCCATCCTGCCGATGGGTCAAACTTCCTGACATCCCCAGATGCACCAGCATCACGTGCTCGCCGTCGAGCTCGACGATCAGATATTTCGCGCGGCGCGACAGTCTCTCGATTCGCCGGCCAGCGGCAACTTTGGAAAAATCCGCGGTGACGCGCCGCCGCAGCCGCCGCTCGCCGATTCGTACGCTCACAATCGTCCGACCGACCGCGGTTCGGACCAGTATCCGTCTCAGCGATTCGACTTCCGGCAGTTCAGGCATCGCGCGCGACGACCTTTCCGTCCAGTTCGCCGCGCAGCTGACGTGCCAGTCGAAGAAAATCCGGCACACCAAACGTCTCAGCACGAGCGCCCGGATCGATCGCTGCGCGCTCAAGCGCGCGCACGGCTCGCGCGCTGTCGATTCCCAGCGCATGGCTGAGCGCGTTGCGAATCGTCTTGCGCGGCGCCGAAAACGACGCGCGCACAGTCTCGAGTACGTCGCGTTCGTCGAGATCCGCAAACGACGGCGTCGTCAGCGGCGCGAACGCGAGAACTTCGGCATCGACCTTGGGCCGCGGATGGAAGCTGCCGGCCGCGACGGTGAAATGCAAATCGATCTTCCAATACAGCGCCGTGAACACGCTGAGCGCGCCGTATGCGTCGTCGCCGGGAGTTGCGCGAATTCGCGCCGCGACCTCGCGCTGAAACATCAGAACCATTCCCGAAATCATGCGCGAGTTGTCGCACAGCTTGCGCAAAATCGCCGCCGCAACATTGAACGGCAAATTGCCGATCACCTTGACGCGCGAATCGTCGACCAGCGCCGCGAAATCGATCTCAAGGAAGTCCGCATTGACGACGCGGGCATCTGCGAAGCGCTCCCGCAGCCGCTCCGCGAGTCGCGTGTCGAGTTCCACCAGCGTAAGCGATCGTCGCGCTCGCGCCGCAATCTTTTCAGTGAGGATTCCAAGTCCCGGACCAATCTCGATGATCGAATCCGAGTCGCCGATTTCCGCCGCCGCGACGATTCGATCCGCGACGCCGGCGCTCGTCAGAAAATTTTGCCCGCGTGATTTCGCCGGCCGTACTCCGACTCGCGCGAGCGCCGATGCGGGACGCGACGGTGTCTCAACCAGCTCTGATTTTCGCGCCGTTGTCATCTACAAGGACAGGTTCGCTTCCGCGTCGATATCCAACGCGTCGCGCTCGCCGCGCATCAGCCGGTAGCTGCCCGCGAGCGCGATCATGGCCGCGTTGTCGGTGCAGTATTTCAGCGCCGGCGCGACCAACCGGCGTCCGTCCGCAGCCGCCGCCTCAGAGAGCTTGTCGCGCAATCGCGAGTTCGCCGCGACCCCGCCGGTCAGCGCGATCGTGTCCGCACCGAGTTCGCGCGCCGCCGCTAAGGTCGGCTTCACCAGCATCTCGACCACCGCCTCCTGAAAGCTCGCCGCGAGATCCTCGGGCTTCGCTGCGCGGCCGTTCTCGGTGGCGAGAATCGTCGCGACCGCCGTCTTCACGCCGCTGAAACTGAAATCCATCGGCGCGCCTTTGACGTGCGCCCGCGGGATTCGCACACTCTTGCGATTCCCGCGCCGCGACAGCTCGTCGATTGCGCGCCCGCCCGGATAGCCCAACCCCATCAGCTTCGCGACCTTGTCGAAAGCCTCCCCGGCCGCGTCGTCGCGCGTCCGCCCGATTCGCCGGTACGAGCCGAAGTCCTCAACCGCGAACAGCGCCGTATGCCCGCCCGACACGACCAGCGCGAGATACGGCATCGCGATTCGATTTTCGAGCAGCGGCGCCAGCAGATGGCCCTCGATATGATTCACGCCGACCATCGCAACGCCGCTCGCCTGTGCCAGCCCCTTCGCGAACATCAGACCCACCAGCAACGATCCCACCAGCCCCGGCCCGCGCGTCACTGCGATTCCTTCGATATCCGCCAGCCCGCATCCCGCGACACTCAGCGCGCGCTCGACTACCGGCCCAATCGTGACGACATGATTTCGCGACGCAAGTTCCGGCACGATACCGCCGTACGCCCGATGAATATCATCCTGATTCGCAACGGTACTCGAACGAACTTCCGCAATCCCCGGCGCGCAAGTCTCGATCACCGCAGCCGCAGCGTCGTCGCAAGAAGATTCAATTCCAAGTATCAACATGGCAACGTCAATTCAGGATGACACAAAAAAGCATAACTTCCTCCCTTAAAAACCTCCAAACAGGGACGAAGTCCCGCATCTTCTTAGTACCGGGTGCAGGGGTCACCCCTGCCGAAGGAAGCGTGAAACCCACGGCGGGTTTCACATTAGATTAGTCGTCCCCGTCTCAATCCATCGGCGGCGGTGCCGACTTCGGCGGCCCCAGAATCGGCGGTTCCGCGGGCGCTGGCTGATCGACGTCGCCTGCAGGTGCGGATACTGGCGCCGACGCGGCCGCGGGCATGAATGCGGACAGCCGCGTCGCCCCTACGCGCGCCGTCAGATTGCCCGGACTCGCCGCGAGCGCTTTCTGATAGGCTGCCGCCGCCTCGGCGGATTTGCCTGACTGCTCGAGGCAGACTCCTTCGAATGCGTAGGTCTCGCCGAGCCACGCCGAATTCGACGCAAGCCCGATTTCCGAGCGCTTGAAAAATGTCTGCGCCTGCCCGTAGTCGCGGCGCGCGACGTACGCGCGGCCCAGGTAGAAGTACGCGTACGAGTTGCTCGGATCGATCGAAATCGCATGCGCCAGTTCGCGAATCGCGCCGTCCGTATGTCCTTCTTCGAGCTCGACGCGTTGCTGCTCGGTGATTCTCAGCGACGCGGCGCGCGCTGGAGTCGGCGCGGTTGCAATCAACGGCGTCAATGACGAGTCGCTGATTTGCGGTGTCGTCGCGATCGATCCGGCATCGATCGCCGGCGCGATTTCCGCGGGCGTCGATACGGCCGCGGGCGCCGCTGCCGATGAATTCGCCGCCGGCTCCTCATCTTCGTCGGGTGCTGCTTTCCCCGCCGGCGCAGGCTGCCAGTCTTCGGGGCCGGAATCAGTATCGGGGCTTGTATCGTCGCCAGGCGCCGGTGACGCCGCAGGACTCGCCGAATTCGCCGGCGCCGCAAGATCCTGCGCGGGGATCGATTCTTCCTGCAGCTTTGCCAGAACTATCGGATCGCGATTCGAACCGGCCGACGCACTCACGGCGATCGTCAACGTCGACAAAAATATTGCGATAGCGAATGGACGGAGTCGCATCATCGCGATCTAGTCATTTGGATCGGCTACCGGATTCGGCTCCTCAGGAACTTTGTGATCCACCGCCGTCAAGCCCGATGGCGAACTATGATACGGGCAGTCCTGAGTTGGCGCCATCCCCACCGGATACACGCCCATCATCGTCACCGGGCAATACGGCGTCGCCTTGTATCCGCTCGTCGGATCGATTTTCACCTCGACGATTCCCGGCGGCGCAGTGAAATCGAGCGGTGGCCGCGCCGCCGTCGCCGCTTTCATAAACGCTGTCCACGCTGGCAGCGAAGCCTGCGCGCCAGTGAGGCCAAGAACTTCCCTTTGATCGAAACCGGTCCACACCACCGTCAGCAGATTCGGCGTAAAGCCCGCGAACCACGCATCCTTCGCGTCGTTCGTCGTTCCCGTCTTCCCGGCGGCCGGCCGCGTGAATCCCATCGTGCGCGCGCCCGCGCCGGTGCCGTGATTGATCACATTCTCGAGCATGAACTGCATCATGTACGCGAGCTCCGGCGAGATCACCTGCTCGGCGGCAAGCTCGTGACCCTCGATAACCTTGTTATTCTCGTCGACCACCGAGGTAACGGCGTACGGCTGAATCTCCATGCCGTCGTTGGCGATTACAGCGTACGCGCGCGCCACCTGCATCGGCGAGACCTCGATTCCGCCGAGCACGATCGACGGATACGCCGGCAGATCGCCAAAGCCGAGTTTCGACGCCATCGCGCGGATTCGATCGAGGCCGACGCTGTTCGCGAGCCGCGCTGTCGCCGAGTTGAGCGACTCGCCGAGCGCAAATTCCAGCGTGACGTGTCCAAAGAATCTGTCGCGATAGTTATTCGGCGTCCAGCTCATATCGCCGTACTGCCACGTGAACGGCGCATCCTCGATATAAGTAGTCGGCAAAAACTTTTCCGCACCGCCCGACAACGTCTCGTCGAAGGCCGCTAAGTATGTCACCGGCTTGAACACCGATCCCGGCTGACGTTTGGACTGAGTAACGCGATCGAACTGGCTTTCGCGGTAATCGCGCCCGCCGACCATCGCGCGAATCTTTCCGGTCTGCGGCTCGAGCGCGACTAGGCACGACTCAAGCCGATCCTTCGCCTCGCGCCGCGCCAGCTTGGGATGCTTCGCTTCGAGCTCGCTGAGATTGTGCGAGATCGACGCCTCCGCCAGCTTTTCCATGTGCACGTCGAGCGAGGTGAAGATGCGCAAACCCTCTCCGCTCAGCACTTGCGGCGGGTATCGCTCCGCCAGTTCCTTCTTGACGTAGTCGACGAAGTACGGCGCGTCATTGCCTTCCGCATAGACTTCGCGTGCGCGCAGCGGCTCGGCCACGGCCGCGTCGTAGGCGCTTTTGTCGATGTACCCGTCCTCGAGCATCGACGCCAAAACTTCGTCGCGACGCGGACGCGCAGCATCCGGGTGATGCAACGGATTGAGCCGGTTTGGCGAGCTAATCAGTCCCGCGATAGTAGCCATTTCGCCAATAGTCAGATCGCGCGGCTCTTTCGAGAAGTAGTACTCACTCGCTTCCCACACGCCGTATATACCTTCCTGCCCGCGCTGTCCCAGGTAGATATCGTTAATATAGTTTTCTAGTATTTCATCCTTCGAGTAATCGTGCTCCGCGATGTATGCCATCATCGCTTCCTTGAGCTTGCGCTTGTAGCTGCGCTCGCGCGTCAGGAAAAAGTTCTTCATCAATTGCTGCGTGAGCGTCGATCCGCCCTGCCGCACCTTACCCGAATGGAAATCGATGTATGCCGCCTTGATCGTGCGCACGATGTCGACGCCGTGATGCTCGTAAAACCGGTGATCCTCGGCCGCCAGGATCGCGTTGATCATCGTCGGCGGTATCTGGCTGAGCCGCACGAGCCGCCGCTGCTCCCATTCGCCCTCGAAGATGCCGCTGATCAATTCCGGTTCGAGCTCGATCGAATAGATCGGTTTGTGCGTCACCGGATCGCTCATCGAGTCGATCGTATCGCCCTTGAGACTAAGCTCTGCGAGCTCGCCGCCGAACTCGCCGTACGGATATTGGAAGCTGTGCAGAAAAATCTCGAGCTTGCCGCGCTTCTTGTCGTAGCTGTATTCGCCGCGGCTCGTGACCTTGCCCGCATCGACCGGGTGATAGTTAAGTCGCGCGAGCCGCTCGAAGAATCCCAGGTCCGGCAGATTCTGCCCCGGGTAGATGAGTATGGTGTCTGAATAAATTCGCGACGGGATGTTCCATCGCTTGCCAGAGAACCGCGCGACGACTTCATTTTCGAGCTGATGGTAGTAGCTGAAAAACACCCACAGCGTCGGCGGCACGGCGAACAGGATGACCGCGCCGACGACGATCAGCGCGTATTTCAGAATTCGTTTCGGGGACATCGGGCGTGCGTCCCCGGCTCAGGCCTCCGGCTTGACGGGCACGTAAATCGTGTTGTCGCCGCGCTTGATCAGCAGCAGGACGCTCTTCCCCTTGACGCTCGTCTTCACCGCGTTCTGGTACGAGTCCACGTTGCTCACGGCCTTGCGATTCACCTCAATGATCACGTCGCGCGCGCGCAACCCCGCTTCATCGGCCTTGCTCCCCGGCTGCACCGACGAGATCACGACGCCGCCCGGCGTGTCGAGCCCGAGTTCCTTGGCGAGGTCGGGACTCAGATCTTTCACGTGCAGGCCGAACGCCGAGACGGCGCCAAGGTCGGGCTTCGCCGTCTTTTCTTCAGCCGCAACAATTTCCGGCTCGCGTGACTGCGTGATCGTCACCGGCAGATCGATCGTCTGCTTGTCGCGAACCACCTTCAGATCGCCTTTATGCCCAAGGTCGGTGCGCCCGACCAGCAGCGGCAATTCGCGCGAGTCGTTAACCGGCTGATTGTCGAACGCGATGATCACGTCGCCGCGCTTGACGCCCGCCGCTTTCGCCGGCCCGTTGTCCAGCACCTTCGCCACCAACGCGCCGCGCGAATCCGCCAGCCCCAACGACTCCGCCAGCTCCGGCGTAACTTTCTGGATGTACACGCCGAGCCATCCGCGCACCACCTTGCCCGAGCTCTTCAGTTGCGGCAGTTCTTCCTTGACCAGGTCGATCGGCACGGCGAAACCGATCCCCATGCTGGCGCCGGTGTGCGTGTAGATTGCGCAGTTGACGCCGATCACGTTGCCGCGCAGATCGATCAGCGGCCCGCCCGAGTTGCCGGGATTTATCGACGCGTCGGTCTGGATAAAATCTTCGTAGTTGCCCGGGATGAAGCGCCCCTTCGCGCTCACGATTCCCGCCGTCACCGAATGGTCGAAGCCGAACGGATTTCCGATCGCCATCACCCACTCGCCGACCCTCAAATCTTCCGAGTTGCCCAACGGCGCGACCGCCAGGTCATGCTTGACGTCGATCTTCAGCAGCGCGATGTCGCTTTTCTCGTCGTGCCCGACAATCTTCGCCGTGTAGTTATGCCCGTCCTGCAGCGTGACGGTGACCGTTCCCGGATTCTCGACGACGTGCTCGTTGGTCAGGATGTAACCGTCCTTGGTGATGATGAACCCCGAACCGAGCGCCTTCGAATGCTGCTGAGGACCGAACTCCTCGAACGGTCCATGCGAATGCGGCTCGTCGCCTTTCGGCGCATCTTCGGGAGCGGGCTCGCCACCGGCCAAAGGATCGTTGGGCTCGTCGGTCGAAATATTGACGACCGCTGGGCTGAGCTTCGCCGCCAGGTCGACAAAGTCCGGCATCGACTGCGCCTTGGGCGCGCTCGCGGGATCTGGCATCTCGGTCCAGAAGTGCGCAGGCGCCGGTGTCGTCGAGTCGGCGGCTCGCGCGTCGGCGCTCAGCGCAATCAGGGTGAAGGTCGCCGCAAGGAACGCGACGCCCGAAACGGCGATGGTTCGAAACAACTTATTCGTCATGTGCAATTAAAACGAAGACGGCGCTCAACGGCCCGGCTGTCTCGCCAGTTCAACGTACTTCATTTGCAGACCGGAAAGAATCTCTTGAATCATCGCCTGCTCGTGCGGGTCGAGATTTCCGCGCGTCTTGTCGCGTAACATTATGATGATATCGATCATCTGCTGCGCCATCGTCAGGTCGCGCATCGATTGCCCGCTCACCGGATCAGGTACCTCGCCCAGCGCCGCCAGCGCCTGCTCCGACAGGCTCCACAAAAACGCGGCGAACGTCAGCTCGGGCGGCGGCTCGCTCGATTGATGGCCGGCGGCAGCCTGCGGATTCGCGGCTTCAGGCTTGGCGCCGGTCGCAGCCGCGGCCGCTTTTGACTTTATGTCGATCGGCTCGCTGCTCGCCGCAGCCGACTCGTTGTCGTCGCCAGTTTTCGCTTCGCCCTCGGATGAGAACCGCCGCCGGTCCTGCACCTTGAAGCCGCGCTTGTCGTCAGACTCTTCCATCGATTCGTTCCGTCACCCTTGCCCAAGTTGCCCGGCCTGCTGCATATGCTCGAGCCGCTGGATTCGCTCCTCGATCGGCGGATGCGTCGAGAACAGCCGCGAGATTCCCGCCGCGCTCAGCGGATTCACGATGAACATATGCGCCGTCGCCGGGCTCGCGTCCAGCGGCATTCGCTCGTTCGCCGCTTCGAGTTTGCGCAGCGCGCTGGCCAGGTACAGCGGATTATGCGTGAGGCGGGCGCCGCTCGCATCGGCCTGGTATTCGCGCGTGCGCGAAATCGCAAGTTGAATGAGCGTCGCCGCGATCGGCGCGAGGATGCCGGCGATCAACAATCCCGCGATTCCGTGATCCTCTTCGTCGCGGCTGCCGATCCCGAAAATCGCGCCCCACCGAATCATGGTGCCGATCATCATGATCGCGCCCGCGAGCGTCGCCGCAATCGAGCTGGTCAAAATGTCGTGATTGGTAACGTGCGACAGCTCATGCCCGATAACGCCCTTCAACTCGTCGCGCGTGCAGATTCGCATGATTCCCTTGGTCACGGCGACGGCCGCATGATGCACGTTGCGGCCGGTCGCGAACGCGTTGGGCGTGTCGGAATCGATCAGGTAGAGCCGCGGCATCGGGATTCCCGCCGAATGCGCCAGCTCGTTGACGATCGAGTACAGCTCCGGCGCCGACGACGCGTCGAGTTCCTGCGCGCCGTACGCCTTGAGCACAATTTTGTCCGAGAACCAGTAGCTGAAGAAGTTCATCACGGCGGCGATAAAGAAAAAAATCACGACCCCGTGCCGGCCGCCGATCAGCCCGCCGATCGCCATCAACAACCCCGTCATCAACCCCAGCAGCAGCGTCGTCTTGAAGAAGCTCATAGCCCTCCACTAGCGCGACTTAAGTTATGTCCGACGATCCACGCGCAACCCAGTGTATTATCTTTGAGCCGCGTCCACAAATTTCGCCAACGCCGCAGCAACTTCGCCAACCCCGACAGAATCAACAGGCTCGCCCCTCAGAACGTCGATCCGTCCAGCGCCGACCGGCCTCCACCGCAAAGGATCGGTAGGCCCAAAAATCACAACCCCCGACGCCCCCACCGCCCCCGCCAGATGCGCCACCCCCGAATCATTCCCAACAAACGCCGTCGCGATACTCGCAATCCCCGCAACCGTCGGCAGATCCAGGTCTTTCAGAATAGTCGCGCCCGATTCGCGAAAGATCGGTTCGATAGATTCTTCCGCCGGCCCCAAAATGATCGCGACGCTAGCGCGATTCGACAGTAAGGACGCCAGCGCCGCAAACTTCTCAGCCGGCCAATTCTTGGCCGCACTCCCACTCCCGGGAAACATCACGATGAGCCGCGAGCAATCGCATCCCGCTCGCGCGAGTACGCGCTCGACCGCCGCAAGATCCTCGGATGTCGGCTCAAGCCGCCCCACGACCACTTCCTCCTCGGCGCCGATCTCACGCAAATAACCCTCAGACACATGCCCACCGCCCCCAGGCCGAAACCTATGAAACGAAACCACCGCATCGGTCGCCGCGCCGAGACGCCCCCGAAACCGCGCATCATCAAACGCAAAAAACGAATAAATCCGCTCGAACCCCCCAAAAACCCCCCGCGCCGATTCCTCGCTCGACTCTGAGAACAGCGCAGAGACCTCGCGCCCATCAATAGAATGCCCCCGCCCAACCACACTCCTCCCAACAACCAGCCGCGCCAGTTCCGATCGCGCCATCAACTCAACAGAGGCCCCACGATACCTCCGCCCAATCTCAGACAGCGCCGGCAACAGGCAGATAAGGTCCCCGAGCGCCCCCGGAAAAACCACCAACACCCGCTTCACCGCCGCCATAGAAAGAGCCTATCACCTAAAAATGAAACCCCCCGCGGGTTTCAAACTCCCACCTCTTCGATTGTCCCCCTTCCACTAGGGGAAGGGGTTAGGTTCCTATGGCCTCCCATCTTTGTGTCATTCAGAGAGCGCTCGAAGAATCCCGGTCGGTCTTCCCCTCTCCCAAAGGGAGAGGATTTAAGGTGAGGGACCTTATACAGCGCGCGATTTTTTCGCGCGCGACTCAAGATTCCGCGTCTCTTTTTCTTGCCTCCGCCTGCCATCTTCGTGTCATCCCGAGCGAAGCCGAGGGACCCCCGATCTTTCTCGACGCAAGCCGACGCACCTTAATCACGGATCAACCGAACCCCCGCGAAGAATCCCGGCCCTTCTTCCCTTCTCCCTGTGAGGGAGAGGATCAAGTTGAGGGTCCAATTACTGCGCGCGATTCCTATCGCGCGCGATTCAGGATTCTGCGTCTCTATCTCTTCCGTCCTTCCGCAATCTCTGTGTCATCCCGACCAAAGCATAATGACCCCGAAATTCTTTCGCCGATGAATTGCCTCGCCCATTCGTGGGGAGAGGCCGACGCGCGTCCCGCGCGTCGGGTGAGGGACCAAATTCCAGAATTCTTTACCGTTCGAGGAACTATCTACCCTTGTTGGCGCTTGGCATTTTCGATGGCCTCAGAGTACTCATCGAGCTTCGCCATGAGGCGAGCTTCCTGTTCCTTGGACATTTGGATAGCCCGGTTCCCGCTCCCCGGGCTCCAAGGGTTCATATTCTTTTTCCACATCATTGATGCGATCGAACCCTCGCGCTCAGGTGGATAGTCACCGTACTCCGCTTCCCGTTCGTTCCGCTGTACTCCGGAGAGCGCGTCCCACTCGTCCGCCAGCTCACGAAGTTCCGACTTCAATCGATCGCCCTCGATGAAGTCTTGTTCAGGACCTAGTAGAGCAGCGCTCAACTCCCTGTGAAGATGATCGCGTGAGACAAAGCCCATGCAAAACGGAAGATAGTAGCAGTACTCAAGGTCAAGACGGTTCGTAGAATCGAGGGAGATTAGCTTGCTTCGAATTCCGCCGATAAAAACAAGCATGACTCGCAGGCAATAGGATGCGTAGGGAGCATACGCTCGGAGGTCCGGACGTCCGACCACAGACCACGTGAACAGGATTAGGTTTCGGATCGTCCCGGAGATCTCAAATTCATCGAGCAAGCAATTTAATAACGATTCGCGCAAAGAGCGCTCCCCGAGAAGTCGGTCGGCAGCTGCTGCTAGGTCTTGGAAATTATCGGCGTGAGGTATGACGATGTAGTACCGGTTGAGCTTGTGCTTATAGGATTCGATATCGATCTTCGGAATCATTCCTCTCCAAGTCGCAGCCAAAAGCTTGTCGGAATCGCTGAAATCGCCCTGACTCCATCTCAGCAAGGCGAGCTGTTCTGGCGTCGCATCGAAAAACATTCCCCGCTCACCACTTTTTGTGACTACCGGCGTGCCTCCGCCTAGGATCGGCACTCCTCTCATCTCAAATTTCCCGCCGGCAAACTCAGCAAGACACAGTCGCAGGTAGTGCTCGTTTTCGTAGTTATCTATGGCCGGCATCTTTTTCGCCAAGTGAATGACCTGCTCGCGTTGAGCGGCATCAGTTTTTGCCAAATCTCCCAAAATTTCCGCGATCAGTATGGGCGGCACGTTCAGTGAAAAGTGCTTCCTCAGTCGCCGCATCTCCCTCAGAGAGAGAGACTGAAGCGCCGATTTGTCGAGGATGAGAATTGGGCCCATATTGCGGCGATTTTACTCCGCATGCGTATGACGATCATCAGATCACGGCAGAGCCGGGATTCTTCGCTGCGCGCTCTGAATGACTCAAGGACGGAGCAGAGGGAAAAGAATGCGGAGCAGAATCTTGAGTCGCGCGCGAAGCGCGCGCTGTTATCGGACCCTCACCTTTGATCCTCTCCCTCACAGGGAGAGGGGAAATCCGCCATCCGCACGTCCCCCGCACCTCACTCCTGCCAACCGTTGTCATACCGCTATGCCATAATGTTCACGATGACTCTCTCAACCCCCACCATCACTCTCACCGACTACTCACGACTCGAACTCACCTTCACTCCTTCCAATCTTCGGATCGTCCCGCCGTCTCAATCCTGTCCATCACTCGCCAACACCGACGTAGAAACGGAGGAAAAGGGACATATGTTAACCAAACTCTCGATTTTCCATTCCCAAACGATGTTTGTTTCTCATTCGCGCGCGAGAAGCGCAGAAAGCCCCGCGATTTTTCGCCGCGCTCTGAACGATACAAGCGCAACATCCGCGGGAAAAAGCGTTGGGCGTTCCAACCCGCTATATTTTCTGGATAGAATCGCTCCCATGCCTATTTCTGTTGCGCAGTCGCCGCTTGATCTTATCGGGAATACGCCCGTCGTCCGGCTTAACCGGATTCCGGGCAAGGATGATGCGGAGATTTGGGCGAAGCTCGAAAATTTCAATCCCGGCGGCAGCGTCAAAGATCGTATCTGCCTCGCCATGATCGAGGCGGCCGAGAAGTCCGGGCGGCTCAAACCCGGCGACACGATTGTCGAGCCGACTTCCGGCAACACCGGAATTGGGCTCGCGCTGGTCGCGGCCGTCAAAGGGTACAAGCTCATCCTGACGATGCCCGATACGATGAGCGAGGAGCGGCGGTCGCTCCTCGTCGCCTACGGCGCCAAGCTGGTGCTCACGCCGGATACGCGCGGGATGCATGGCGCGATCGCCAAGGCCGAGGAGCTGTGCCGCGAGAATCCCGGCTACTTCATGCCGCAGCAATTCAGCAACACCGCCAACCCCGACATCCACTATAGATGTACCGGGCCGGAGTTGCTGCAGCAGTTTGCGCGGATCGACGCGTTCGTCGCCGGCGTCGGCACCGGTGGCACGATCACGGGCGCCGGGCATTATCTGCGCGAGCATCTCAACAAGCGCGTGCTGATCGTCGCCGTCGAGCCGAAGAACTCGCAGGTGCTGTCAGGCGGCGAGCCGGGGTTCCATAAGATACAGGGAATCGGCGCGGGCTTCGTGCCGAGTAATCTCGATACCAAGGTTTATGACGAGGTGATTGCCGTCAGCGACGAGGACGCGACGAATTACTCGCGGCGCCTCGCGCGCGAGGAGGGGATGCTGGTGGGGATCTCGTCGGGTGCAAATTGCTGCGCGGCGGTGCAGGTCGCGCGCAGGCTCGGCAAGGGCAACATCGTGGTCGTGGTTTTTTGCGACACGGGTGAGAGATATTTGACGACCGATCTTTTTCAGGCTGAAGGGATCTAGTAGTGGACGCAGCTCTAGCCGCGAAGCTCGATCGGATGCGCGCGACGTTCGCGACGATGCGCAATCTTATCGTCGCGTTTTCCGGCGGCGTCGATTCCACCTTTGTACTGAAGGTTGCGCATGGAGTGCTCGGCGATGCGGTGCTCGCGCTCACGACCACCTCGCCTACGATGCCGGATGAGGATCGCGAGTCGGCGATTGAGATGGCGCGGATGATTGGCGCGCGGCATCTGATTGTCGAGTCCAACGAACTCGAGATTCCCGGCTACGCGGCGAATCCGATCAACCGATGCTACCTGTGCAAGCACAACCTCTTCACCGTGTGCGAGGCGAAGGCGGCCGAGCTTGGGATCGACGAGATTGTCGACGGCCTCAACCTCGACGACCTCCACGACTATCGGCCCGGGATGCAGGCGGCGAGTGAAAAGAAAGTGCGGCATCCGCTGGTCGAGGCCGAGCTGACCAAGGCCGAGATTCGCGAGCTGTCGCGCGCGATGGGATTGCCGACGTGGGATCGTCCGGCGTCGCCGTGCCTGTCGTCGCGCTTTCCGTACGGCACCGAGATTACGCCCGACGGGCTGGCGAAGGTCGCGGCGGGTGAGAAGCTCCTTCATCAGATGGGATTCGCGATTGCGCGCGTGCGATACCATGGCGAGGTCGCGCGGATCGAACTCGAGCAGAACGAGATCGCGAGAATCTTCGAGCCGGCGGCGCGAGAGATGGTCGAGCGCGAATTCAAAAAGATCGGGTTTCGATTCGTCGCGATCGATCTGAAAGGATTCAGATCGGGATCGCTCAACGAAGGCGTGATCGTGAACAAAGTAAATCCGCCGGCGCCGGTCCGTCCGGCGCGAATTCAAGTCTGAACGATATGGCCGGTAGTCCAAGCGGTTCGGCGCGGGCGGGCGGAGTTCCGCCGCCCGTTGTATCCGGCCGGCCACCCGATCCCTTTGGCGGATTGCCGATACCGGCGCTGGCTGCGGCGGCGACGGCGCTCCTTTATATGATCGCGGGCGCCGACCCGCGCTTGTATCCATGCGCATTGCTGGCGCCGCTGCCGATACTCGCAGTCGCGCCCGAAATAAAAACCGAGGCGGCGATCGAGTTCGCGTTCGCGGCGTTCCTGGTCGGAAATCTGGTCGCGTGGGGCGGCGAGAGTTTCGCCGTGCCGATCGCGACGATGCTCTTGTCGCACATCGCGGGCGCGCTGGTATTCGGCGTGTTCGTCGCGTGCGCGGCCGAGGCGACGCGGCGATGGTCAGGGGAACTGGCGGCGCTGGTCTTCCCGACCTTCGAGGTGGCCTTCTACTACACGCTGTCGCTCGAATCGCCGCACGGCACGTGGGGCAGTATCGCGTACTCGCAAGTGGATTTTATCCCGCTGCTGCAGACCGCGTCGTGGCTCGGGATGTGCGGCGTGATGTTTATCATGACGCTGTTGCCGTCGGGGCTGGCGGTCGTATGGTACCGGCGCAAATGGAACATGGCGTGGACGCGTACGCTGACCATGTCGCTCGGCGTGTTCGCGTGCGCCGTACTGCTCGGATTGTTCCGCGTGGTGCTGACGCCGAAGACGCCGACGGTGCAGGTCGCAATGATTGCGAGCGAGGGATTGATCCCGGAATCCGAGTCGACCGACCCGACGGACGCGGCCGATATCCTGACGCAGTACGCAAAGATGGTCCGTGACACGGCGAGCAAGGGCACGCAAGTGGTCGTGTTGCCGGAGAAAATTATCGGCGTCGCGCCGAACTACGAATGGGACGTGGTGCTGGGTCTTGGACGAATCGCGAGCATGTCGCATGTGTGGCTGGTGGCGGGGCTCAACCAGATCGGACGCACGCCGAAAAGAAATATCGCGGTGGTGTTCGGGCCCGACGGAAAAATCGTGGCGTCGTATGCGAAGCATCACCTGGTCCCGGGTCTCGAAGAGGACTACAAGCCGGGGTCGAAGACGGCGATTTTCGACGCGCCGTGGGGACGCAGCGCCGTGCTGATCTCGCAGGACCTGGATTTTCCGGCGACGGCGAGCGAGCTGTCGGACAATGACGTGCGGGTGGTGCTGGCGCCGGCATCGGACTGGACGGGATCGGAACTGATCCATCAGAGGATGGCGGTGGTGCGGGGCGTCGAATTCGGATTCTCGCTGGCGCGATCGGCGCGCGGCGGCGTGGTCTCGGCGAACGATTCGCGCGGGCGGCAAATCGCGGCGCGCGAACCGGGGCATGGCGAGGACACGATCGCGACGGCGGTGCTGCCGCTGGGAACGGGGCGCACGATCTATTCGCACACCGGCGACTGGCTCGGGCGTCTGTGCCAGATGTTCACGATACTGCTGATGCTGCGGCTGGCGGTGGGAGTGCTGTCGGGCATGCGGACGCGGCAGATTGGGGCGTCGAAGAGGATCAAGCCGCAGGGCGTCGTGTCGGTGGATTTGGTGAAGCCGGGGGTGGAAGTGCCGCAGGAGCCGGTGGAAGAGGAGAGGATTTATCGGGCGCCGGCGCGGCCACGGGAATGAAGTCCTCGCTTGTCTTAAGAAAGAAGATTTAGGATGAAGAGCAGAATCTTGAATCGCGCGCAATGACGCGCGCTGAATAAGGTCCCTCACCTTAAATCCTCTCCCTTCGGGAGAGGGGAAGAACTTGATCCTGATGCGCGAAAGCTCTATTTGTGCGGCGCGTCTTTGTTGTTCCACAAAAAAAGGAATTGGTGATGTTGAAGTTTGAAGATGTCGATCTCGATCGGATGGTCGAGGAAGTTCTGGCCGGGAAGGAAATTGATCGCGATGTCGCGGCGGCAATTCTGAATTGTCCTGATGAGCGGCTGGGCGATTTGCTCAAGGCGACGCGGACAGTGCGCGAGGCTGCTTTCGGGCGGCGGGTGAAGATTTGCATGTTGCGGAATGCGCAAAGCGGGATATGTCCGGAGGATTGCTCGTACTGCTCGCAATCGAAAATCTCGAAGGCCGAAATTCCCGTTTACAAAATGCAGAGCGTGGCGCAGTTGATCGAAGGCGCGCGGATGGCGGTCGAGAGCGGCGCGCGGCGGTATTGCATGGTCTGCAGCATGCGCGGGCCGGCGCGGCACGACGTCGAGCATCTGGGGGAGGCATGCGATCGGATTCGCGCCGAGCTGCCGGGGCTCGAGCTGTGCCTGTCTATAGGCCTGATGAATCGCGCGCAGGCGGACGAGCTCAAGAGCGCGGGCGCGGGATGGATAAATCACAACCTCAACACCAGCCGGCGGTTCTATCCGGAGATTTGCACGACGCATACGTACGACGATCGAATCGAGACGATCGAGAACGTGCGCGCGGCGGGATTGTCGACGTGCTCGGGCGGGATAATCGGGATGGGCGAGACTGACGAGGACATTCTGGATCTCGCGTACTCGACGCGGCGGCTGGCGATCGATTCGGTGCCGCTGAATTTTTTGCATCCGATAAAAGGGACGCCGCTCGAAGCGGAGCGAGCGCTCACGCCGGAGAAGTGCCTCAAGGCTGCGTGCCTGTTCAGGTTGCTGAATCCGCGCAGTGAAGTTCGCGCAGCGGGCGGGCGCGAGTTGAATGTCGGGGCGCGGCAGGCGGATTTGCTTAATGCGGTGAATTCTATTTTTGTGAACGGCTACTTGACGACGGCGGGATGGGATTGGGCGCGGACGCGGGAGTTGATCGAGCGCGCGGGGTATGAGCCGGAGGTGGCGTAGCTCTTAACGCAGAGATTCAAAAACCGGCGACTTGGAACCGGTACCGGCTTCGCGTACGCGAAGCTGTCCGAGGCCCGTTCCTCCCGTCGCTAACGCTCCCGTCGTCAGGGTGACACAAAAAAGTGAGCTGTCTCACATTGGTTGGGCGATCATTTGCGGGCGGCGAGGATTGCTTTGACGACTGCCAAGTCGGATGGGGTGGTGATTTTTAGGTTGGCGGTGGTGCATTCGACTACTTCGACGCGGGCGGCGGTGCGTTCGACCAGGTCGGCGTCGTCGGTGGCGGCGATTTTTTCGTTAAGTGCGCGGCGGTGTGCGGCGACCAGCAGGTCGCGGCGGAATGCTTGAGGGGTTTGCGCTTGCCATAGACTTGCGCGCGCGACGGTTGCGGTGATCGCATTGTCGGCGACGCGCTTCAGCGTGTCGGAGACCGGGATCGCTGAGATTGCGCCGCCGGCGCGGGACGCGGCATTCAGGCACTCGTCGAACAGAGCGGGAGTTGCGAGCGGGCGGGCGGCGTCGTGGACGATTACCAGGTCGCTCTTTGCGCTCGTGAGATCTAGCGCGATGCGGACTGAGTCCTGGCGCTCGACGCCGCCCGGCGTGATCTTGACTGGGATGCTTAAGCCGACGGCTGTGGCTTCGGCGCGTGCTGCGTTTTCGAATCCCGCGGGCACTGCGATCACGACTTCGCTAATCGACGGGACCTGGCGGATTGTGGCTAGCGAGTAGGAAAGCATCGTGCGGCCGGCGAGCTTGACGAACGCCTTGGGCACGTCGGAGCCGAGGCGCACGCCGCTGCCCGCTGCGACGATGATCGCTGACGCCTTCAATTTGTGCGACCGCCGTTTTCGATGAAGCTGGCGATGGTTCCGATCACCGACACGTCGACGTGGGCGGGCGCGAAATATTCGGCGGGTCCGGGTTTGTCCCCGCTGGCGATGAAGAGATGGTTGAGCGAGGGCATCGTCTCGACCCGCACCTTCGCGTCGCCTTTGAGGCCCGTTTGCCAATCGCGGATGTCGTTGTCAACGGATTGATAGTCGCGCGAGCTGTGCAGGATCAGGATGGGTACATCGAGGCTGCGCGCGATGGCGACTTCGTCGCGCGCGTCGAGGTCGTAGAAGTAGGACGCCGGTGTACCGAAGAAAGTGGCGGCCGCGGGCATCGTGTGCGCCGAAAGTTCGTCGGCTTCGTGCTCGATCTCGGTCAACTGCACGGGTGACGCCTGTCCCAAAATTCGCGCCTGCTCGACAATCAGCTGTGGCAGCTTGCGGCCCGACGGCGCGAGCATCACGATCCCCGCGACGGGCGCCGCCTTCTTCGCGATCTCCGGCGCGAGCATCGCACCAAGGCTGTGGCCGACAATGAAGATTCGGTCCTGCGCGACGTCGCGTCGAGCACGCAGCATCTGCACAGCAGCAACCGCGTCCTGGGTCACTTCTATGTCGACTGTCACCTTCATCGGGTCGACACTGCGCGACGCGTAGGTGCGCTTGTCGTATCGGAGCGCGACGATTCCGCGCGAGCTGAGACCCTCGGCGATGTCGGCGAAGGGATGATTGGGGCCGACGGTCTCGTCGCGATCGTTGGGGCCCGAGCCCTGAAGCATCAAGACCGCCGGGAACGGACCCTTGCCATTGGGAATCGTCAACGTGCCGGGCAGCTTGTACGCGCCGACGGAGACATCCTCGGAGTGAAACTTTGCCGGATCGGAATACGGGGGCGTCGTCACGGGCTGCTTGAACAGGACCGAATTGATCTCGAGCGTTTGCGGGTTCAC